>Ga0315285_10002420_pt1 | contig 19448 bp, 17 predicted proteins | sample YL17G09_36_MG_FD_203698 | JGI IMG/M metagenome (GOLD analysis project Ga0315285, IMG submission 203698) | Sediment microbial communities from Yellowstone Lake, YNP, Wyoming, USA - YL17G09_36 | ecosystem: Environmental > Aquatic > Freshwater > Lake > Sediment | place: USA: Wyoming | collected...
GACCCAAACGGGACAATCTCGGTTCCAGCCACATCCAACGGCGCCATTGCTGTCGGCGCTTATGTATCGAGGAACTCGTGGACGAACCACCTAGGTAAAGGGGTTCTTGCGGGAGCCTATCATGTGGGAGAGATTGCTTCATTCAGTTCCCGAGGCCCGACGCGAGATGGCCGGACCAAACCAGAGATCTCCGCCCCCGGAATATTCATCTTGGCAGCACGTTCCCTAGACCTTCCCTCAAGTGACGACGATCCCGATCAGTACCACCGTGTCTTGGCCGGGACGAGTATGGCTGCGCCTCATGTTGCGGGCCTGATCGCCTTGATGCTGCAGTATCGCCCTGAGCTGACGGTAAAAGAAGTCAGGTCTCTCCTGATCGAGGGTGCATATCTAGACAATTTCACAGGACTCCCTGAGCTCAACAAGGGGTCGAATGTGTGGGGTTGGGGGAAGGCCGATGCAAGAACCGGGACGGCGTTCTTCAGAGTATCCACCATGTTGCCCCTGCTCCCTTCGATGTTCACCGCCAATCTGACCATAGACAGGCAACGTCGCGGGCTCAACGGGGGAGAGGTTATGACTCTGCGCTTCATGTCCGGTGATGCTCACACATTCCAAGTGAATGGGCAAACCTTCACTGCCAACGCGACGCGGTACGTGATTACTGATAGAAGCGATGTCTTCTCCTCTAGCGGTGTGTTCAATCCTAGTGTGCGGATTCAGTATCTGCTCTTGTTGGATTCGCCCCATGGAGCGACTGAAGGCCAAGGTTGGTACGACACAGGAAGCTATGCAATCTTCGTGGTGAACCCGCTGGAGACCTCGAGTGGGTTCAGTCAGATCCTAGGAGTCACTTACTCTTTTGATCATTGGGTTGACGAGCATGGGAACAAGGTGTCGTCAGGACCTCTCGTCATGGATTCGCCTCGCTCACTCAGGGCTGTCTGGAATAGTCGTCTGAGTGATTTGCGGCCGTTCTTGTTGGTCGGATTCGCCGCGGCCTTGGTGCTTATCTTAGGATTCAGGCGACGACGAGTGCAGAGACATCAAAGTACAGAACCAAACGAGTCTACGCTTGAGTGACTGCTTGCCTGATCTGGGAACAAGACATTTCTTTGAGCGTTGATAGTGGGCGCACAGACTGGGAGCTGATGCGAGACGGCCTTGGCTAGTCCTCAAGAAAGAGAGCGAATCAGCTACATCAAGCAGGCTTTCTTGCAGTACTACACCAAACAGGGCAAACGGATCAATCTCCCGTCGGAGTTTCGGGCTAGGGAATTCGCTTTTCTCGCATTCGGCGAGAAGTTCATGACACGGCACAAGGCCGTCGCGTCACACGATGAACTAATGAACACAATACAGGCGCTTGTGCCGTCAGACATCTACTATTCAACCGCCTACTATACCAGACCCGCAGAGGAGATGGAAAGGAAGGGTTGGCTCGGATCTGACCTTGTCTTCGACGTTGATGCAGACCACATCGTAACTTCATGCAAGTCAAGCCATGACCTCTGGCGTTGCACAAGCTGTAGACACACCAAGCAAGGAAAGCCGCCAGTTCAATGCCCCAACTGTGGGAAGACGAAGTTTGAGGAGCGTGCTTGGTTCTGTGATCAATGCCTGAAGGCGGCTAAAGACGAGGTACTGAAGCTGGGTGATTTCCTAACGAAGGATTTCGGAATACCTGAGCAAGAGATGCACATCTTCTTTTCAGGTCACCGAGGCTATCACCTTCACGTAAGGACAGAGGAAGTTCGCAAACTTGACGAGTCACAGAGAAAGGAGATCGTCGACTACGTAATGGGTTTGGGGCTTGACGCATTCTATCAGGGCCTCTACAAGAAACCCCGCGACGCCATCGTAGGGCCACAGCGAGAAGATCCAGGTTGGCGCGGCCGCTTCGCGCGAGAAATCTACAGACTTGTCCTTGAGGGAACGGAAGACGAGTTGGTGGATATTGGGTTCCTACCCCGTCAAGCTCGAAGGATTATTCGCGACAGACCACAACTAGAGGAAGAATGGAAGGGCAAGATACTGTGGGGCGAGTTTGAGGATGCATTCCACATCAAGGACAACACATGGCGAGCCATAATTGAGAGAGCTGTCTCAAAGGGCGCGTTGCCGGCAGAGATTGATACTGTCGTGACGACGGACATCCATCGACTGATCCGTCTTCCCGAAACACTGAATGGTAAGACAGGCCTTCGTGCCATGGCCGTATCGAACCTGGACGCGTTTGATCCATTCCAAGATCCAATAGCGTTTGAAGGAGAGACAACAGTTCGAGTGACCGAAGCCCCGGCCTTCAGAATGGGAAAGACCACTTATGGGCCGTACACCAATGAGCAGGTTACCCTCCCAGCCGAGGCTGCGATGCTCCTGATCTGCAAAGGCGTAGGTGGACCTGCACAAAAATGAACCGGGATGAACTCTACCGAATCTGGAAAATCGAGAAGGGCGAGAGGGCACTCCAAAAGCTTCCTCAGGCCTTCTACTCCGAAGTCAGCAGGCTACTGAACGATTCTAAAGCGTCCTGCGAAGCAACTGGACATGACCGAACACAGAAGTCCATCTCCGAGAAGGAATTCAAGATACTGCGACGATTAAGCACGGAAATCGCCGAGACACGCATGAAGAAAATTGTTGACGCAGTCTTGTCCCGGCAAGATGTTGCAGCTACCTTGCTTACGCAGCAGGAAGCGGAATTCGCAGAGCAGCTTGCGATACACATAGGTGACTACTACCGGTTCATCGACGGGCTAGTCCAAACCGGGCCAGTTTTACCCGAAAAGACCACGAGCGAGCCGGCCGAGACAAGGTTAGAGGTCGTGCGTTTCCTCTCGGATTTTCCAGCAATCATCGGAGTCGATCTGAAGACCTACGGCCCTTTCAAAGCAGAAGATATCGCTACACTGCCGGTTGAGAATGCCTCCGCACTGATCAGCCAAGGAGTTGTCAAGCAAGTTCGTTTCTCCGAAGGCATAGCCCCGGCTGTCTAGAAAGCATCGTATTACTCGAATCTGAGATTCGTGAACGACAGATAGAAGATCGCTCCATAATCAGGAGCGTCCTTGTTCGAAGTGAACTGCGGACTTTGGATCCTATGCCTAGCGTCTGGGTTTCTCTTTCTTGCCCTTAAGGAGCGCGTCGAGAGATACTCCGTTGCAGGCATAGACCTTGAACCGGATTCCCGGGATGTCGCCCATGCTCTTGCCCTCGGCGCCTCCGATACCTTCGATCCACACTTCGTCGTGTTCGTCGATGAAGTTGAGGGCGCCGTCGCCGGGCAGGAATGCTGTGATGACTTTGCCGTTCTTTATGAGCTGGACTCGCACACACTTGCGCACGGCACTGTTTGGTTGGCGGCATTCGACACCCACCTTCTCAAGAACTATCCCTCGGCCCTGAGGAGCTCCCTGAAGTGGGTCCGCCTTGTAGTCGAGGCCGAGCATGCGGCGCTTGTAGGGTGGATAGTGCCATCTGAAGCGTTTGCGCGTTCGCTTCAGTTTGCGGGCGCCAAGTAGGCCGCGCGATGACTTGCCCATTGTGACATCAGTATCCTAGGTTCGTCGTGCTAGACTCGGCTCCGACTTATATCTTGTACGCACCCAGCACTGCAAATACGAAGGCTTCAAAGCAGTACAGACCAAACATGGTCCGGATCACGCATGCGAAGGAAAACTCTCGACGACAGACCGGCAACAGGCAAGATCGACCGAGAGAACATGCTTCAGGTTCTCGAGGAGACCCCGGAAACCTACGAGCGAGCTTATACAGCTGCAATGAAATCAGATACTCTCCCACACGCACTTCCACGACCCACCTCTAACCTGGCATTGATCGGAATGGGCGGCTCTGCGATATCGGCAGACATACTGAAGGATTGGCTCTTCAGCTCTCAGATACCAATCGAGATTGTCAGAGGATCGCAACTGCCCGGGTCGATCACAGCCGAGACATGTGCTCTTGTCGCCAGCTACTCCGGGCAGACCGCAGAGACGTTGAGAGCCCTCAGAGAAGCCCGAGAGCGAAAGAGCAGAATCGCTTGCATCGCTTCAGGAGGAGAGTTGATCACTATCGGTCGAGAGAGTGGGCTGCCTCACGTTCAGGTGAGAAGCGGGTTACAGCCTCGAGAGGCGTTGCCCGATCTCTTGGCAGCTTCCATGGCTGTGCTCGTGAAGTGGGGAATCTGCAATGATGAAAGCGTTCTCGTCGAGTTGAGGACTGTTGGAGAGCAACTAGGAGTGCTCAGAAAGAAGATCGGATTCCAGCGGCCTCACGCTAGGAATCCTGCGAAGCAGCTAGCGGTTAAACTTCATGATACGATTCCTTTCATCTACACGGCCCAGCTGCTTGCTGCCGCTGGCAGGAGATTCAAGAATCAGCTCAATGAGAATTCAAAGGTGCTCGCCAAATTCGAAGCCCTTCCAGAGATGCTTCACAATGAGGTTCAGAGCTGGCAGATGTTGAGGGAGGACAGCTACGCTGATTGCGTGTCTTTTGTACTCTTGAGAGGTTGTGAAGCCAATGATGAGACGGAGAAGTTCGATCGGCTGGCGCCTTTGATACGCCAAGCTGGAAGCAGGAAAGTGCATGTGATATCGCTGAAGTTCCCAACTAGGCTCGCGACAGTTCTGGGAACGATCTACTTCTGCGACTACGTATCCTTCTACCTTGCAATATTGCGAGGCATCGACCCGACGCCGATTACTACGATTCAGACGCTGAAACGCTCAGCAAGAGCATCAGGTTCTTAGGCGCCATTCTGACAGGGTCCGTCAATCATATAGGCAAAAGCCTACTAGCAAGGTGCGGCCCTGATGCGTCTCTGTTGGCCAATACTCCAGAGGAATGATCAGGTTGTCGTATGAGGAACGTGCCAAGTCGATGGGTATCACAATCCCTAAGGCTGCAACTCCAGTAGGTGCATATCTGCTTGCTGTTCAGAGTGGAACACTGATCTTCACTGCAGGCCAAGGACCCGTGAAAGATGGCGTCCCCGCGTACAAAGGTAAGATCGGCCGTGATCTCACCGTTGAAGATGGATACGAAGCTGCCAAGTTGGCTGCGCTCAACTGTTTGGCTGCAGCGAAATCGGTTCTAGGTACTCTAGATCGCGTCGAACGCGTCGTCAAAGTGAACGGCTATGTCAACAGCGCTCCGGGTTTCACCGATCAGCCGAAGGTCATGAATGGAGCTTCCGACGTTCTAGCCCAGATCTTCGGCGAGAATGGCCGTCATGCCAGGACATCAGTTGGCGTAAACGAGCTCCCGATGAACATCGCTGTAGAAGTGGAGCTCGTGTTGGCGTGCAAACCCTGATGGCTAGCTCGTCGAATCGAGTCCGAGAGAATCACTGCGGGGTCAGGGGTGGTTGTCTAGCCCCGCAGCTCGGGCAGAAGACCGCCAACGACACAAGTGTTGCTCCGCAGTTTTGACAGTACTTCATGCCTCGTGGAGCCCCAGAGGGCCGGGATGCTTCCGGCTGCGTAACTCTAGGGGTGAATGGAGCAGTTGAGGGTTCAGCAATCGGTGGAGATGGCACCTCGCGCGTCCTGTCTGCATAGATTAGGAACAGTAGAAGCGTGAAGAAACCTGAGAGCAGGGCGGAAATCACAGAGTTGATCATGTTCGTAGCTCCGAGAAGCAGCCCGAGCAGACGAGTACTGTTCATGTAGACCGCGGGAGTAGTCAGCTCTGAGTATGAGAAGCTCGGCCATATCAGTGATGCCGCCCACGAGACGACTATCCAAGCGAACGCAGAGATGCCCACATAGCCGATGATGGTTCCGAAGTTCCTCCGCACGAACCTGAAACTCGACTTGATCGATGCGATGATTCCTAGATCGTCCATTACGAGCGCCTGCATCCAAGGCAGAAGTAGGATGCCGAGAACGAGCTCAATCAGCCCAACTACTAGCAGAATCCCAATCAATCCCATGATGATCGGCGCAAGCAGACTGATCACAGCCGTTGGGACGAGTTCTTCAGGAGCGAGTAACCCGATATTAAGAGTCATAATTCCAGCGATCATGGCCCCTATTCCGGCCGCGATCGGTAGGATCACCAACATGCCAATCAGTACTCGGCCGCCGAGAATGCGAAGGAAATACTTCCTAGCTCCAACCCAGAGATCACCTAACTCTGTCTGCCCATCGATGACAACACATCTATTCATGTATGCCCACCCGGCGGTCACAAATGTGTCGACGAGAAAACCAGCGGCAAGAAGAATGATCCCACCGCCCGCGGCGGTCTTGATGACACCCCAAACGTCTCCTGTCAAGCCTAGTGCCATCATGAGTGGAAACAACGTCAAAGCGGCTACCGTGAACAGTGCGAAAGGGACAACAATCTGGATCACGATCGGCGGAACAAAGAGTATCAAGTTCTTCTTGATTTTCGCTGCAGACTGATTAATCAGCGATCCAAGGTCCATCTGGTGCCACAACTACTTGTTTCGTCAACCTCAGAGAAATCGGCATTTAAGTACGACTGCTAGCCGATCGTGAGACATCACATTCTGCGTTCGCTGTGGAAGCAACACGTCTAGGCGGTCTAACCCTGACTTGCCTTACCCCGCTTGTAATCTCCAGCATCATGATCAAATGGGATCTCGCGACCTTCGCAGAACGCAGCAAGGTTCTCTATGAGCCCTTTCCAGTAGAATGTGATCGAGTCTCGATCATCCTTGCTTTCGTATGCGTCAATGTGGTCGAAGACTAGGAGTGTGCTTTTTCCATTCCTCTTTTCCACGAGACTCCAGATTCCCAAGCCTAGGACTATGTTGCTGTATCGATGCACTATGGTGTGATTTGGTACCAGAGCGAGTATCTCGGCGCTTGGGTAGTTGTCGCCCACGAGTTTACCTCCGACTGTGAATTCCTCCATATGGCATCGAGGGTCGTACCAAGTTCTCAGGGCTTGCGTCTGCTGGAACGCTTTGTATGTCTTTGAGACAGGAGCCCTGATTTCTTTCTCCAGGTGTATCGAGCCAGTCATTTCTCCCAACAGCCTGAACATTCACAGAGACTGTCCAATACGAATCATTCGCTTTACAGATTGGCATTGTACGGCGTGTCGGGTTTGGCTACTTTGCGATTGAGGTACACGATACATGTGTCACAATGATTGTTTTCAGAATTCGATTGTCCTCTCGTTGACCAGATTCACAGTTCGAAAATGCCTGCTGGAACTGTGAGGGGTTTCTTGCGAAGGGTCCTCTCGCGTCGATTTGATGACCTATGTCATGTTTAAATACGCCTCGGCTGGCAAGCCACCTCCGGTTACGACATTGCTACTGCCCGACGAGATCGCATCAAAGTCTGTGATTCCGGCCATCCGAGCAATGGTGGTCCGCAGACTCGTCGATAAGTATGGGATGACTCAACAGCAGGCAGCTCAGTTGCTTGGGATAACCCAACCTGCTGTGAGCAAGTACATGCACAAGAAGAGGGGGATCGCGATCAAGCTGGAAGGAGTCTCTCATGTCGACAAAGCAGCAAACAAGATCGCTGCTCTACTGGTCTCAGGGAAGGCTGGCCAGATACAAGTAATGGGCAAAATGAATGAAGTCTCAATACATGTCAGGAAGAACAGACTCATGTGCAGCCTTCACAGACGCCTGGAACCCGGGCTGAACCTCGGCGGCTGCCGGGTGTGCGAAGCCTGACCGAACTAGCCAGAAATCGAACTGTGAAATGGAATTCGAGGGGTACCCCAAAGTCACACGGGTGGGCTGGCGTTGACTATGTCCCGGAGAGAAGAAGAGAGCAGTGAAACATGGAATGGCTCAAACCCAAGATGCCTTGTATCGCAAGATTGCTCGGCGTAAGAAGTCTCGCATACGAACCCGAGGACCATACCGTAAGTCATCCGGAACTGACATAGCAGTTGCTGCATCATAGTGTATCTCGATTGCAGTTGCGGGATACAGAGAGAATTGCTGCCCACGATCCGTCAAGGGGTGTGCACATATAGAACTATGACGTACGTTATGCTCAAAGCGACCGTACACCCGGTTTATCTCTGAGGAGAAGGAGATGGCGCTGAACGTAAGCAGGATTCGAGCAGATTTCCCAATTCTGAAGAGAAAGATAGACGGCAAACCGCTCGTCTACTTGGACAGTGCTGCGACCTCTCAAAAACCAGAATCTGTCATCAAGGCAATCGAACGGTACTACAGCGAGTACAACGCAAACGTTCACAGAAGTGTCCATCGTCTGAGCGAAGAGGCAACGATTGCCTTTGAGCAATCGAGGGAGAAATTCGCGCACTTCATCGGTGTGAAGACTGCCAGAGAGATAGTCTTCGTGCGAAACACAACAGAGGCTCTTAACCTCGTCGCATTCAGTTGGGCGAGAGCCAACCTCAGGCCCGGGGATCGAATCCTCCTGACGGAGATGGAACATCACAGCAACATTGTTCCGTGGCAGATGCTCGCAAAGGAGAAAGGCGTCAAACTCGACTTCGTCAGGATCAACGACGACGGATTGCTGGACTTGGAGAGCTTTCGAGAACTGATCAAGAAGAGGCCAAAAGTCCTCAGCCTAGCTCATGTCTCCAATGCATTGGGCACGATCAATCCGGTGAAGCAGATGGCGCAGGAGGCTCACAGCGCCGGCGCGACTGTAGTAGTGGACGCTGCGCAATCCGTTCCTCACATGCCAGTCGATGTTGCAGACTTGGAGTGTGATTTCATGGCTGTCTCGGGCCACAAGATGCTAGCGCCTACTGGGATAGGGATGCTCTACGGGAGATATGACCTCCTAGAGCACATGGAGCCCTTCATGGGCGGCGGAGAAATGATCAAAGAAGTCCATCTACGAGATGCCAGCTGGAACGATCCACCATGGAAGTTTGAGGCGGGGACTCCAAACATTGAGGGTGTCATTGGTCTCGGAGCCGCGGTCGATTACTTATCAAACCTGGGAATGCGAAACGTAAGACAACACGAGAAAGGTCTCACAAAATACGCCCTAGGGAAGATGGAAGATGTGAAAGGCCTAGTTGTGTACGGCACTCGAGATGTTGAGAAACGTGGGGCGGCAATCGCGTTCAATCTTGGGGACATTCACGCTCACGACCTTGCAACGATCCTTGACACTCAAGGTATAGCGATAAGATCTGGACACCAATGCGCACAACCATTGATGGAACGACTCAAGGTGGCGGCCACCTCTCGAGCCAGCTTCTATATCTACAACACAAGACGGGAAGTCGACATCCTGATCAGGGCTCTTGAGACCGCTAGGAAGATGTTCAGGGTATGAGTACAGACATCTACAAGGAAGCGATCCTTGATCACTTCAGGCACCCTAGAAACTACGGGGATCTGCCCGACGCGAATGCCCGAGCCAGAGAAGCCAACGTTCTGTGCGGCGACGTAATCGAGATGCAGTTGAAGCTCAGCGGAGACAGGATCGATGATCTGAGATTCCGAGGACAAGGATGTGCGGTGAGCATCGCGTCCACTTCTATGCTCACAGAACTTGTCAAGGGGAAAGAAGTCTCCGAGATCAAGAAGCTTGGAAAGAAAGACATCATTAGGCTTCTTCGATCAGATCCCGGACCAACACGGATTGAGTGTGCCCTCCTCGGGCTGAAGGTCTTGAAGATGGCAGTCCATGCTCACTTAGGCATCAAGATGCCCGAAGAACCTGAAGCGACGTAATCAGACCGGCTATCATAGTTCGGGCTAGCGGTACCGGTTGGGTCGAAGAAGCTGTTCGTGGGAATCGCGGGGCAGTCTCTGCACCTCAGGCGCGATGTTGCATTGAAGATCAACAATCAAGCCGCATAAGCCTTATTAGCGCCCCATCTTGTGCTAAGGGGGAGTTTCGCTAAGGTTCCTATTTCTCGGGGCCTAAAGAGCGTTTGGATATCGGAGAGAGACGATCACTTGAAGGAAGAGGAGAAGAAGAAGCCGATAGACGTTTTTCATCATCAATTGGTACCGAAACATGAGATTGTGCCAAGGCGCGAGGCAGAAGAACTGCTCGAACGCTTGCATATCAAAGCACACCAGCTACCCTACCTCAGGGCTGATGACCCTGCGGCGAAGCAGATAGGCGCAAAACCTTGGGACGTCGTGAAGGTCACCCGTCACAGTCCTACTGCGGGTGTAGTTGTGGTTTATCGGTACGTTATCGAGAGCTCGGCCGGAGGAAGTAAACCTGACCAGCCACGTTGAACCCCAGATGTGGGGACTAATCAAGGAGTTCTTCAGAGAGAAGGGACTCGTCAGGCAGCACATTGACTCCTACAACGAATTCATCGACATCGGTCTGCAGTCCATCATTGACGAAGTTAGCTCAATCCCCATCGAGATCGAAGAGTATCCACTGAAGATCAAACTTGGGAAGATTGAGATTGGCACGCCAAGAGTGACCGAGGTCGACGGTTCCGAAAGACCAGTGTACCCGACAGAAGCGCGGGTGAGGAACCTTACCTATGCTGCGCCACTGCATCTGGAGATGACGCCAGTAATTGGAGAGCGTGAAGGTCAGACGGAGATTGTCTACATTGGCGATTTCCCTGTTATGCTTAGGTCGAAGATATGCCCGCTTTCAAGGCTGACTCCTGATGAGATGATCAGCATTGGCGAGGACCCGATCGATCCAGGTGGATATTTCATTGTTAATGGTGCGGAGCGAGTTGTGGTTGCGCTCGAAGACCTCGCCGCAAACAAGATCCTGGTCGATGTAGAGAAGACAGGTGTTAATCCGGTTTACAAGGCGAAGATCTTCTCAACGACTCTAGGCTTCCGGGCACGAACAGAGGTGACTCTGAAAGCCGACGGGTCGATCTACGTGACGGTCCCCGGCGTTCCGGCTGAGATACCTTTTGTTGCGTTGATTAAGGCACTTGGCATTCAGGAAGACCTGAAGATTGCCGAACTCGTCTCTGAGGACGAGATGATTCAGAACCAGCTGGACGGTTCATTCGAGAAGTCGCAGGGCGTCCTATCCGTGAAGGATGCGCTCCTCTACGTTGGAAACCGGCTTGCCCCCGGGCAGGTTGAAGACTACAGAGCCAAGAAAGCTGAGACTGTTCTTGACCGGAACTTTCTACCCCACATCGGACGGACACCTGCCGAGAGGAAAGAAAAGGCCTTTTTCCTCGCAGAGATCGCGACGAGAATCATTGAGCTGAAGCTAGGCAGAAGAAGCCCGGACGACAAAGATCACTACGCGAACAAACGACTCAAACTGGCAGGAACGCTGGTTGGCGACCTCTTCAGGATCTCATTCCGAAATCTCATTCGTGACCTCAAGTACCAGCTCGAACGAATCACAATCAGAAGACATCAAGAACTTTCGATTACCAACGCAATCAGGCCAGGCATAATCACAGATCGAATTCAACACGCAATAGCTACCGGTAATTGGGTTAGAGGAAGAGTCGGAGTGACTCAGCTCCTAGACCGCACGAACTATTCCTCGACCCTGAGCCACCTGAGGCGCCTTCAGTCCCCGTTGAGCAGAAGCCAACCCAACTTGGAAGCAAGAGATCTGCACCCAACTCACTGGGGCAGACTCTGCCCGAACGAAACCCCTGAAGGGTCAAACTGCGGCCTCGTGAAGAACTTGGCTTTATCCTCCACGTTGTCCATTGGAGTCGATTCGAAAGAGTTCGTCATGAGAGTACGCCGAATGGGGATCATCTCGATTGAGGAAGCGGACAGCAAGGTTGTGAGCTCCGGCGCCAAAGTGATCGTTGACGGGCTCGTTGCCGGGATTGCACGGGCGCCTAATGAGCTCGTGGGAGAGCTGATACGCATGCGCAGGGCCGGAGAGATCAGCTCCGAGGTAAATGCAGCCTATTTCCCGCCCGAAGGAGAGAATGGGCGAGGGTGCGTTTATGTCAACTGCGACGGGGGTAGAGTTCGAAGACCTCTCATCATAGTGGAAGGCGGAGTCCCCAAGCTGACCCGTGAGCAGATCGAAGCGGTCCAGAGAGGCGAGATGCGATGGGAGGAACTCGTTGAGAAGGGAATCATCGAATACATAGACTCAGACGAAGAGGAGAGCGCGCTCGTCGCTCTTGACGTTTCGAAGATCTCAAAGGACACTACACATCTGGAGCTTACTTCCTACACGATGCTGGGCATTTGTGCTTCAATCATTCCATATTCGGAGCATAACCAGTCACCGAGGAACGCGTACGAGTCCGCGATGGTGAAGCAAGCACTGGGCATCTCATGCACCAACTTCTTCAACCGAGTCGATTCGAGAGCGCATCTTCTGCACTATCCGCAGATGCCGATCGTCGGAACCAAACCTATGGAGATCATAAACTTCAACGACAGGCCAGCAGGCCAGAATTGTGTGCTCGCCGTTCTCTCGTTCCAAGGCTACAACATGGAAGACGCCATCGTCTTTAACCGGTCATCGGTCGACCGAGGACTTGCACGCTCTACGTTCTTCCGCATCTACGAAGGCGAATGCAGACAATACCTCGGAGGACTCCGGGACAAATTCGAGATCCCTGAACCAGGAACCAGAGGATACAGAGGCGATAGATACTATCGCCTTCTTGAGGAAGACGGCATCATCTCAACCGAAGCGGATGTCGCTGGCAACACGGTTCTCGTTGGCAGAACAAGCCCGCCAAGATTCCTCGAAGAGTACCGCGAATTCGAGGTCAAGGGCCCAACCAAACGTGATTCATCCGTCGGAATGCGCCCCTCAGAAGTTGGAGTCGTCGACACGATCTTCGTCACGGAATCCATCGAAGGTAGCAAGCTCGTCAAGGTGAAGGTCAGAGACACACGCATTCCTGAGCTTGGCGACAAGTTCGCGTCAAGGCACGGGCAGAAAGGAGTCATCGGTCTCCTTGTGCCTCAACAGGACATGCCCTTCACCCAGGATGGCGTAGTTCCCGACGTTATCATCAACCCTCATGCGTTCCCATCACGAATGACAATAGGGCAGTTCGTTGAGTCATTGGCTGGAAAGGTTGGGGCACTCAGAGGAGAGCCAGTTGACGGGACACCGTTCAGCAATGAACGTCCAGAACAGCTTCGAGATGCGTTGCTCAAGCTTGGCTTTGCCCACAGTGGAAGTGAAGTTTTCTACAACGGGATCGATGGAAAACGATTCATGGCAGACGTCTTCGTCGGCGTTGTCTACTATCAGAAGCTGCACCACATGGTTGCTGACAAGATGCACGCCAGAGCCCGCGGCCAAGTGCAGATGTTGACTAGACAACCAACTGAAGGAAGAGCTCGTGGCGGAGGCCTGAGATTTGGTGAGATGGAGCGTGACTGCCTAATCGGACACGGAGCATCTGCGCTACTAAGGGATCGTCTTCTTGAGGAATCCGACAAGTACACCGTGAATGTCTGCGAGGTATGTGGTCTGCTCGCCTATCACGATATCAAACAGAACAAGTCCGTGTGCAGAATCTGCGGCGAACGAGCCGTGATCTCACCTGTCGCGCTGTCCTATGCCTTCAAACTTCTTCTCCAGGAGTTGATGGCGCTCGGGGTAGCTGCTCGACTCAACATCTCGGAGCGTGCATGAGATGGCGATGATTGAAGAAGCAACCAAAGTGATCGAGAGCATCAAATTCACATTGCTGTCCCCGAATGAGATACGACGACTGTCAGCCGTTGAAGTCCAGGCGGCAGATACGTACGACGAAGACGGAGTCCCTATCGTCTCCGGCCTTATGGACGGAAGATTAGGAACACTCGAGCCTAGGCAGAAGTGCAAGACATGTGGAAACACTGCAATAAGCTGCCCAGGACACTCCGGCCACATAGAACTTGCCGAGCCTGCGGTTCACGTTGCATTCGCCAAGCTCATACACAAGATGCTCTCCGTAACTTGCCGCAACTGCGGCAGGATCCTCATGTCAAATGAGAAGATCGAGAGCTACAATGCGAAGATAGCGGAAGAGAAGAAGCGTCTCAACGAAGTGCCTACGACGTTCTTCGACGGAATAATGAAGGAAGCAAAGAAGGTACAAGAATGCCCACACTGTGGGACGCGTCAACACACTATCGAACATCAGAAACCGACCACATTCATAGATGAGACCGGCGCTCGTCTTACGCCCAGCGCAATCAGGGAGATGCTTGAGCGTATTCCTGACGATGATCTTCGCATTCTCGGAATGGATCCAGCTGCTGCAAGACCCGAATGGATGGTCCTCCAAGTCCTTCCTGTGCCACCTGTGACAGTGCGACCTTCCATCACGCTCGAGTCTGGTATCAGATCAGAAGACGATCTGACTCACAAGCTCGTCGACATAATACGGATCAATCAAAAACTCCAGGAAGCGCTCGAATCCGGCGTTCCGGTCAACATCATCCAAGAATTGCATGACCTTCTCCAGTATCACGTCACGACGTACTTCGATAACGAGGTCTCCGGCTTGCCACCTGCTCGGCATAGGTCCGGAAGAGCGCTCAGAACTATCAGTCAACGCCTCAAAGGCAAAGAAGGCCGGTTCCGAGGCAACCTGTCTGGAAAGCGTGTTGACTTCTCAGCGAGAACCGTGATCTCTCCTGACCCCAACCTTGACATCAGCGAAGTTGGGGTGCCAGTCGACATCGCGGCACGACTGACGATCCCGGAACGCGTGACACAATGGAACATCGAAGAGATGCGAAGGCTCATCCGGAACGGACCAGACCAGTACCCTGGCGCCCTCTACATCGTTCGCCCTGACCAGAGACGAGTTAGACTCGAGTTCGTGACAGAGCGAGACAGCCTTGCAGATGCGGTCGAATCAGGCTTCGTTGTTGAACGCCACATCAGAGACGGCGACATCGTTCTTTTCAACAGGCAACCATCGCTTCACAGAATGTCAATTATGGCTCACACTGTCAGAGTCCTACCTTACAAGACATTCAGACTCAACCCGTGTGTGTGCCCACCATACAACGCCGACTTCGATGGCGACGAAATGAACCTGCACGTCCCACAGGGCGAGGAGGCACGAACAGAAGCTAGACTACTGATGCAGGTTCAAGATCAGATACTGTCACCACGCTATGGGGGACCAATCATCGGCGCGAAAACCGACCTTCTCACTGCCGCGTATCTTCTCACCCGCAAGTCGACAGTCCTCACAAAAGACGAAGTATGTAGACTCATAGTGGCCGCCGGCTACACCGGTGAACTCCCCGAACCCGCAACGAAACGTCCCGTCGAGCTGTGGACTGGCAAGCAGATCTTCAGCCTCTTCCTACCGCACGGTTTCAGCTTCACCGCAAAATCCAGCATGAAGTCAAAAGATGACAAGGAACACGTGATAATACGCAATGGAAAACTCGAAGAGGGCGTCATCGACAAAAACTCCATTGGCGCCGAACGCTCCGAGACCCTCTTCCATCGAATCGTGAAAGATCAAGGATCTGAAACCGGACGACAATTCCTCAATCACATCGCCAAGCTTCTCGATCGTTTCGTGCTGATGAAGGGATTCTCTTATTCAATCAAGGAGCTTGATGTATCTCCCGGCGTAAAAGACAAAATAGACAAGGTCATCCGGAAAGCTGAGGACCGCGTCTACGCGCTCATTCAGAGTTACAACCAGAGAACCCTTGAGCGGCTTCCGGGCCAATCTCTGGCAGAATCTCTCGAGATCCGGATAATGGACGAACTGTCCAAGGCGCGAGACATTGCAGGCGAGTACGCAGACGAATACTTGGACGAAAAGAACAGTGGCGTGATCATGACGAGAACAGGAGCCCGCGGCTCCTCACTGAATGTCGCCCAGATGATAGCATGCGTCGGCCAGCAATCTATTCGCGGCCAAAGAATTCGTAGAGGCTACAGAGACCGCGTGCTGTCCTTCTTTAAGCCTGGGGACGCAGGACCTGAAGCAAGAGGTTTCGTTTACTCCTCATATCGAGACGGCCTCACCCCGATCGAGTTCTTCTTCCACGCGATGGGAGGACGCGAAGGGCTTGTTGACACGGCGGTTCGAACACAGCAGAGTGGATACATGCAGAGACGGCTGATCAACGCACTTGAGCATCTCAGGGTCGAATATGACTCCACTGTGCGAGACTCTCGGGGAGACATCATCCAGTTCAGATACGGTGAAGACGGTGTCGACACAGCGAAGAGTGACCACGGTAAGGCGGTCAACTCAGAACGCCTGATCGAACGTGTCAGACTCGCGACAGAGAAGGGCGCCAAAGCAAGCAGCAAGTACATCGATAAAAAGGTACACGAAGTCTTGGATCGGCTTTCACCTCTCCTAGCAGATGAATTGAAGCGAAACCTGCTGAAGGCGAAGTTGTCACGGCGCGGTGTCGATGAGACTGTTCGACAGGCTGTGGAGAACTACGGCAGATCGCTGATTGAGCCAGGAGAAGCCGCCGGAATTGTCTCAGCTCAGTCAATCGGCGAGCCGGGCACGCAGATGACGCTGAGAACTTTCCACTTCGCTGGAGTAAGAGAACAAAACGTCACACTTGGCCTCCCAAGGCTGATAGAGATCGTGGACGCAAGAAAGGTTCCATCAACACCGACGATGACGGTATTCCTGGACGAGAAGCGTAGAACCAGCAAAGAGAAGGCCGAGGAGGTTGCGACTCTGCTTACACATACAACACTTGGAGACATCTCCTCCAGTATCGAGTCAGACATCACCAGAATGAAGATCACTGTCAAACTCGACACAAGAGCCATGCGAGAGAAGTCCGTTACAATGCGAGACATCAAAGCAGCAATTCAGGTTCATCATGCAGACGTAGAGATCGAGAAGGACGAGATTGAAATCACGACCCATGAAATGGACATCCCGCAATTCCGACGCCTCGAATCCCGCATCTCCGTAATGCATGTGAAAGGTATCCCTGCAGTGAGACGCGCGCTAGTGATGGAAGAGAACAATGAGTGGATCATCAGAACGGAAGGCTCAAACCTAGAGCTGGCCCTGCCCACGCTAGGGGTGGATCCAACAAGAACCATATCCAACAACATGCACGAGGTAGCAGCTGTGCTTGGAATAGAGGCTGCGCGTAACGTGATAATCAAGGAGGCGAAGGGTGTCCTCGAAGAGCAAGGCCTCGATGTCGACATCAGGCACGTGATGCTTGTTGCGGACGCGATGACAGCATCAGGAGAAGTCCTTCAAGTCGGCAGACACGGCGTCAGTGGTGAGAAGGCCAGCACTCTGGCGAAGGCAGCCTTCGAGATCACGATTCCTACGATTGTTGACGCCGCAGTTCGTGGGACGAAGGACCACCTACGCGGGGTCGCGGAGAACGTTATTGTTGGGCAGCAAGTACCTATGGGCACAGGTCTGATTGAAGTGTTCATGGCGATGTCGGAGAGGAGGGAGAAGTAATGGACGTGAACAAGCAGATCAGCATGGTTGTGAAAACCGGCAAAGTAGAATTGGGCTGCAAGGAAGCAACAGACGCCGTAAAGACAGCAAAAGCTCGCCTGATCATCATCGCATCGAATTGCCCGGAACCACACAAATCGAACATACTCTACAATGCGAAACTCTCAGAGGTTCCTGTCTACGTCTACTCTGGCACAAGCGTAGATCTTGGTACTGCATGCGAGAGACGATTTTTGGTCGCAGCTATCACTGTAAAAGAACCTGGGGACTCTGAGATTCTAAAGCTGGCTGAAAAGTAACGATGTCAGCGTCGAAGATCCGGCTTGGGAGCGATGAGATGCGCTACATCGCTCTATTCGAAAGCATCACAGGCGCAACAGCAAACGACTGTATCATCGACCCGTCAGGAGACCGAATCATATTCATTGCAAAGCCGGGCCAGATGGGGCTAGCGATAGGAAAGGCAGGCAAGAACATCAACGCGCTCCGGCGCATGACCGGCAAACCGGTTGAGGTCGTCGAGGGATCAGAGAACGTGGAAGGCTTGATCAAGAACTCACTCGCACCCGCAAAGATCAAGGAGATACGCGTCACAGAGCGTCCCGACAGGAAAATCGTGGTGGTGGAAGTCGACCCAAAAGACAAGGCACTTGCAATCGGCAAGAACGGCAGGACAATCGACAAAACCCGCATGCTGGCTAAGAGATACTTCCAAATCGACCATGTCCAGATCGCCTAGCCGCCACTCGCACATAGAATCTGTCGAGTTCACCAGACACAGCGGAAGTCTGCCCAATAGGGCTACGATTTGTCAGAAGTGCGGCCATGGAAGATAGAATGCCATGAACACTAGACTCGTCACAAGTATCGCGACGAGTATTCCCGCCACAGCCTGACTCAACGTGTGCGCACGCAGCCTAACTCTCGCCCAGATCATCAACAAAGATAGCAAATAGAGAGGCACAACCCACATTCCAAACACGAAGACGAGCGCCGTAGTAGGACCGGCTACTCCGGCAGTGTGGGCACTAATCTTCCAGGCAAGTGTGATGAGGAGCATGCTCATGCCAACGCAGAGATACGCCAAGGCCATCGCAGACATGAGCCAGTTGCCGAGCAGTAGGAAGACCATTGCCCCCAAAGCATAACCGAGAAGCCCTAGTCCATAGAGTGGGACTCGCTTCCCAACCTCCGAAACGTCTAGGTCAGTCTTACCGCTCTTTGCGCTGTAGACGACTGGCAAGAATGGAAAGATGCACAACGTGAGGATGCCGATCGACGCTGAGGATAACGGGCTCATTGTAGGCCCGATTCCCATAGGCGAGAACCAAGAGAGAACAATCGAGATGATTGCCGCAACGCCGAACGGATTGAGGACATTCGATAGTGTTTTCGCTGCTTTGATCTGCATGCTCAGGGTTCGCTTCACCGCTATCTCAGAAGACACAGATGGAGTGTTTCAGCTGTTCCAAGGCTCCCACACGATACTCGCAGATCATTGAGTGTCAAGAACTGAGCTGGCGAAGAACGAAGTTAGCGTCTTTTTGGTCAGCGATTGCACTCGACGCGGCGCTCATGATCACGTGATCCACTGTTTCTCCACGCATGACTGGAAAGTCGACATAAGGGACGTAGTATTGTGCAAGTTCGTCAACATGGAACGTATTGCTGAGCACTTGTCTGGATGCTTCAGGCATCTTTACGACTTTCTCTCGGAATCTCCGCATGACGCTTTCCTTGTTCTCTTTTGACACAGCGACCTTTGCTGTAGCTCCGTCGACATTCAGATCCGCGACGTCGAATACTCGCTGTGTCTTCCAGTTACCCGGTAAGATCTCCTCCAATACTTCGCCTTCGCGTCCATCAGCACTCAGATACATTTCAGCGCGTTTGTATCTGACTGCCAGTTCGATCACGTCGTTCAGGCAGAAGTACTTCTTTTCGCCCGTCAACAGTCTCGAGAATCTCCTCAATCTGTGTCTGAATGTCTCTGGCATGATCTTGCTTTCTGTTTCTTCTATCATGAGGTCGCGGGTCTCTCCGTCAACATCCACTGCGACCACATCCCTGTCTACTCGAACCTTGTAGTTCGCTTCCCTCAGGTAGAAGCACTCATGGTATCCCCTCACATGCCA
>Ga0315285_10002422_pt1 | contig 19446 bp, 22 predicted proteins | sample YL17G09_36_MG_FD_203698 | JGI IMG/M metagenome (GOLD analysis project Ga0315285, IMG submission 203698) | Sediment microbial communities from Yellowstone Lake, YNP, Wyoming, USA - YL17G09_36 | ecosystem: Environmental > Aquatic > Freshwater > Lake > Sediment | place: USA: Wyoming | collected...
TGGAATGCTCTTACTTTCAAAATGAGATACTTATTATTTCAGTTTTGATATACTTATCTAACGGGATTACTATTTATAACAAAGCAATCGTTCAAGATATCTCAAATCAAATTGATCCAAACCTATTATCCTCCTTTCTAGATGCTATTAATATGTTTGGGAAAAATTTAACACAGGAAGAAGTCTCTCAAATCCAATTTCAGAAGATAAATATTCTAATTAGTCGGGCAGAACATTCATATGGAGCTCTTTTGCTAAAAGGCGAAATAGATGATTTATGTAAGCAAAATTTTTCAAATTTTCTTTTGAAAATCGAAGATAATTTCCAAGATTATTTTAATGGTCCTTATATGGGACAATGTTTACCCGAAAATGAAGTGGATTTAGTTGCATTCTCTTCGATGAAAGAATACCTCTCTAAAAAATTATACGATATCTCCCCTGAAATTATTAAAAAAAGTTGTTTCCTAAAAAAGCGATGAGTAAAGATGTTGCTCAAAAAGGAGTAAAAAAAGATTTATCCAAAGTAATTCAGTGCCGGAACTTTGCTGTTATTTAATCCTAATTCTTCTTTTATGGATTCTTTTTCCGCAACCAATTTGGTTTCCATACCCTGAATCTTGTCTTCCGTGAATCTTGCCTCTATTGGGAGATTGAAGCGATTCTGAAGGACCTCTACAAGAATGACCGAGGCCCTCAGGTCATAGGCATCGCTCTGCATTGCCTCATACCCATTGGTCTCTGCCAGGAGGACTACACCTTCAATGTCATGCTTCATTTTCGCAAGGGTCGGCACGAGGCCATTGACGCCTAACACAACCCCTTTGACGATTTTTTCCACGTTGTTATATTTCAGGTAAGGCTCTAGCACGGCTTGGGACGTGGCACTGATATACACTTTCGCGCGTTTGTTGCACTGCTCTAGAGGGAAACCACCCAGGGAGACTATTAATTTGATTCCGAATCTGAACATCAAACCGGAAAGATACTCTGAAATGCCATAAATGCCCTTTGGGGACATTGGCTGTGCATCCGCCGTCACAAAAAGGATGTCCTGCATACCTCGTGGATCTTTCCATAGATAGATTTCCGCTTTCGGTGCATACAGGAGCGACTCATTTATTATGGCTCCCGCAGGATAATCATCAAATGAAATTTCCATGATTTTTTCAGGTTGTAAGACTGCTATTAATTGATCAAGCGCGACCTTCCCGATATCTGCTGTACCGGGCATGCCTTGAATGCATATCGGATTATGCAACTCGGTTACATCAATCCTTTTCAAAATTTTATCAATCACCAAAAATTCTCCAACATTTCTCGTTTCTATTTCAACCATACCATATCACCCGTTCATTTCAACTGGAACTCTCAAATTTTTTTTCCTATACTTCTTCTTTTTAATCAAATACGCTTCTAGTTAGTAAGACTATATTTCTTATGCAATTTCTAATTATTTAAGGGTCGGGAATATGGTGGGATTTTACGGAGAATATCCAGATATTATATGAAGGTTTTTCCATCATGAGAAAAGAAGAAGCAAATTTTTTATTTATAGCTCGAGGGGAGGCACCTGAAAATTAAAACTACTGAAAAGAACTCAATATTCGATTATTTTTTAGAATTCCCAACTACAAATTTAAATTCTATTACCGAGACATTGGAATACTACATTTCAAGTTTAATAAAATTCAGAACCTATGAATTGTGGAAGATTTATATATGCGCCAAACCTTAACCCCCACATGCCAAGGAGTTTAAAGAAAAAGTTAAGCAAGAATTTTTATAGTAAGGAACAGATCGAAGAGAATCTTAGGAAGCAGGATCAGGCGAGGGCGCAGAGGGATGCTAAGCTTTTGAAGATGGAAAAGCTATTTGAAGTGGCGAAGACATCGGAAATATTTAAGACCTTTCAGAGTAAATATCCACACTGTGCTGAAGCTGTAACATCTCAGCAAGAGGTAGCGGAGGATGGTTCCAAATTGTATTCCGTTGCGTTCAGCGGATGGAAGACCGAGAGTGTAATGGAAGTTCTTTTCATCACCGTTAATTGGGAAACCGAGCAGATAGTGAAGACAGAACTTATAGAAGATGAATTCTTAGAAGAATACGGATACTGGAGGAGCGAACTTTATTTCGGAGAGACTGTGGAAGACCGCGAAAAAGAGAGGAGAGAGAGAAGTGAGCGAGAGAGAAAGATGGTCGGGGTTCAACAGTAGGAAAATCGTCTATGAAAGTTATATCAGATGAGGATAATATAGTGCAGACGGAGATAAAAGGGTTAGAGTTCATAAGAGAGTTATATCGAAATTTGTATCTATTTTTAAGGACCGCGCAGGGCTACCCTCTAGAACGCCTCCTACCTATTCCCTCTAAGCTTGCTGAATCAATACATAAGGCAATTTTCGAAATGAAAGAACACTGGGAATTTCGCTATAACGCGTGTCTCTTAACTCCACCCGACTCTATAGATGAGCCCGAATCTAGCGAACTGACTCTTATCATTCATAAGACTCTTAATCGAAAAACCTTTTTAGATCGGTATCGGACTTGGGCGGATGACATATATATTCGACTCATGGAGTTCGAGGGGTATCTTAAACCCTACAAAAACACACTATTTATTCCCTATGGCATCCTGCGGGTAATTCGGCGGAAGATCTTGGCTTACCTTAAATATCGGCAGACCTTCGGTTAATATTGGATTAAGACCCCAATAACCCTAATTCCATTAGAAGCGGATGAAGTGTTGCATTGAATTTTTTCCATGATGAGACAAAATAAAGGTTGAGAAATTTCTGAAAAGCCCCTTTAACTATTAAATATCATGCAGGAGAGATAAAGCATTTTAAAGGTAATGATATTACATAATAATAAAGTCGAGGGTAATATTAACTAAAATCAATAAAACAATTTATTTTTACAAATCGATTAGGAGCTGATTGGTTTGCTAGATGAAAAAGCTATAAAAGCCAAGGAAAAAGGTGAAAAGGACATTCCAACGTTTCGTGCTTATTTACCTCAGGGTAAGAACCATGAAATAATTAAGGGAGGCATTTGGTGTGAACTGATCAAATGTGATGTTGATGCTGATGGCATTAGATATATTGCCATGAATGCTAGAATGGGTATCTATTATTTTTTCTCGGAAATTGATTGTCCGTTTGACCCGGATATGGGCTATGTTTATATACAGAAAAAGCAATTGGAATATTTTTGCCCCATTACTATCCCTTCCGTTATTGAATATATGATTAAAGGATTAAATACCGATTTCCATAGGGCTTGGCTTTATAATCTAAAATTTAAATTTGATCCTAAAAATGCAATTTTTGATCCCATTGCAATTATTAATACTCTTGACAAAATCCTTCCAATCTATCGAGATTTTTTTGAAAAATCACTAAAAATCTATAATAGTAAGCCTCCAAATTTTCTCGAAACAATGACCCCCCTATTAAAAGCAGATAAAACAAAAAGAAGATTGCCTGAAAATTACATTTCCCAGTTTAAACAATATTTTGATCAAGCTCTATTCCTAAAAAACTCTCTCGGAGGAGGATTGGGGGTTGCGATAAATAAGCTGCCTAGAAAATCTCAAGCACACTCAGTTAAAATAGAATTAAAGGGTCCAACTTTTTACATTATACCTAATGGAGATACAACTTTAGTACTTTTAATAACCCTCCATCCATTGCGCGCTCTCAATCACTTTTCTTATTTTCCAGATGTATATCAAATATTGAAAATTTTATATAATCGCTTTCAAACAAAGTTAAAGGACTTCTAGGAATGGGTTAGACTGAAGCTCTGACATATCTTATTGGAAATTTGATTCTCAAAGGGCATCCACCCTTATAATTCATCCATTAGAAGCGGATGGAGCGTGGCATTGAGTTTTTCCATGATGGGACTGATGGCGCAATCCGCTTCTGTGATTAGAAAATAATATAATGATAGGTCTCACGAGCGATGAAATCCTAAAAGTTCGAAAACTTGAAAAACATAAAAACCAAATGATTTCGTGGAGAATTTTCGAATTTCAGCACGAATAAAGGCGGTTTAGTATGGATTTATATGTGACACCCGAGTCCCTGAAGGAAAAAGCCCACTATTGGCTTGGAAAAATTGAACCGTTTAACCAGCATCGAATGCTACTCAATAAGGCGAAATCCGCACTTCTGGTCATCGATATGCAACAATTCTTTCTGCAGCCTACTTCACCAACTTTCACCTGCGGGGGATTAGCTATTCTTCCCACTGTGAGACAACTTATACACGCTTTTCGAGCGGCAAACAGGCCCGTAATTTACACCTGTCATGTGCATCATCCTGATCGCATAGATGCCGGGATTATGGGCTGGTGGTGGCAAGGGATGTGCACAGAAGGAAGTGAAGAAAGTAAAGTACATAGCGATATTACCCCACTCCCGAACGAAAAGGTAGTTTTCAAACATCGCTATTCAGCCTTCTACAATACGGATTTGGAAATAGTCCTCCGCAGTTTAAAGATAGAAGATCTTGTGGTGGCTGGGCTCATGACCAACTTGTGTTGTGAATCCACTGCGCGTGATGCGTTTTACCGAGATTATCGAGTTTTCTTCCTGGCAGATGGCACGGGGAGTGTTAATGAGGAAATGCATCTGGCCAGTTTGCTTAATCTTGCCTTTGGATTCGCCTATGTTACTGTGACAAACGAGATCTTACAATGGTTATGAGAGTCGAGCTTAATTATAAGGACCTTTCTTATTTGATTATTTATCCATTAGAAGCGAATGAAGCGTTAGATTAAGTTTTCCATGAGAGGACCGATGGCGCAATCCGCTTCTGTAATTCCATAATAATTTAATGCGATTTATAGAAATTGAATAACATGTCTATAATTCTAATTGAGTACTTGGGTCCCTATAGATTAAAGATGAAAATTTAGTAGTTTTTATATTAAAATATTAACTTAATATATACAGAACTGTTTTATTTATTAAAAATTAGAAATCGAAAGAATCGGAAGAATTTAGTGAGGTAAAGCGTGTATGTTAAATGATTTAGAAATAATCAAGGAAATAGAGGAAGATAGTGCTTGGTTTGAAGAACATATCAATGAAATCAAGAAAGAAAATTTAAACAAATTTGTAGTAATAAAAGATAAAGCGATAATCCTCGTAAACGAGAACCTTGATACCTTACTGAAGATTCTTAAGGAAATAAAAGAAGATACGGACAAGATTTTAATCGAATTTATACATGGAGAAGATTATAACTTCATTTTATAATTTCCTGTATAATTTAAAATAAAGGTGGAGAAATTCATGAAAATCCCTCTAGCTATTCAAAACTGTGCAGGAGGGATAAAGCCTTTTCTATTTGGAGTCATTCGACAAACACAATTTCGGGTTTTTGGGCGAATTCGGTTATTTATCGATACAGGAAGTCCTTGGAGTACGATAAGTGAAAGAGATTCAAAAAGATGGAGACTTTCTTATGAACGATTAGGAACGCCTAAGATATTCCAAGGTATCTCTGGTGGATCAATTTCGGGATCTCCCCTTCAGAATATAACACTTTCTGTAAAAGATGTTGAAAATAATTTAGTAACTTTGTCTCTCTCTAAGATCTATCTTTTAAAAGGAAAAGTGTCTGAAACCTTACCTAATATCTTAGGGGAGGACTTTCTCACAGAAAATCGATTTAGATTTTGCTATACTCCTTGTGAAAAAGTTGCATACCTTGAAAAAGTTGAATAATTCAAGTCTAATTTCTTTTTTAATCTAAACCTCAAATTTAGCGAGTTCTAGCTCATCAAGATTGATGATAATTCATATAAATTGATAAAACAATATAAAACCCCTTTATAATTCATCCATTAGAAGCGGATGGAGCGTGGCATTGAGTTTTTCCATGATGGGGCCGATGGAGCAATCCGCTTCTGTGATGATATAATAATATAATGGGACTTCGCCGTAGTATAAATGATCCTCCTCTGAATTCAGGTCCTTTTTCTTTTCCCCGAGCATCTGGCTGACCGGAATTTTGACGGCGGAATTGGTATAGCTGATTAAAATCGGGTTTCGATCGATCCAGACGGGTTTATATTGCACTTCCCAATCTTTCATATCGCCCCCCTTCCCCATATGACACAGTAGGTCCTGTAAAACTGGTATTTCTATGTCATATGCAAAAAGAATGCTATTATCGAAGGAGTTTATGGAAAACCCTCGGAGATCCTCCGGGTAGGCTTTTTTAATTTCGTTGAATACGGATATAATTTGGTCTTTTTTCCGCTCAATTAGGTTTTTGGCATCTGTATCAAACAGGATTCGCTCGATAAAGGCCTCTTCTTCAGTGGTTAAGGTAAACATATTACCTGCGGATAAATCCCTGAGTTTCGCTTCTAATAAATGCTTATAGATCAATTCCAATTTCAAATTAACCTTATTCAAGAAAAGGTAGGGTTCTGTGAAGCAAATCAACATAACTTCTGAAAAATAATTGAGGACTGCCCTAATTCCATTGTTATTAAGGTCATCCATCGGGAGCGCCTTTGGAGAAAGTTGGATGAAATCAATGTTTTGCTCAAAAGAATTGGCAAAACTGGTTATGGCACTCATAAAGCCGGCAATAAGCATGGGATCTATTTGATTAAAACTTAAGAGTTTATCCGTCCATGTTTTCAAGATAATTGGGATGCCATTCGTCCGCTGAACTGCTAACCCAAGGATTCCCATGGTCTCTATCAACTCAATTATTTACCGCTCTACAATTCTAACCTTTCTTGACTTTTAATAGGCTCGTATAAATTGAACATAATTTAATGAATTTCCAAATTTTAAAAGGTGATTAATTTATGCGATTGAAGATATCTTTAATTTCATCCCATAATTTTTTGGGCATTATTGTAGAGGATCGGTTCGATTTCGTCAGGGGTTTGCTGTTTGATCTGCGCAATTTCTTGAACTACTTTTTCCATGAGTGCGGGTTCCCCAATAAACGGGATCTGTCCTTTATAACTTACCGGTCCATCTGATTCGGTTAAGAGTTGATCAATGGGGACTAATTCAACCACGCGGCGCATCTTCTCGGAATACTCTACGGCGGGTGTAACCGAAAAATAATATCCCCGCTTGATCCCTTCCTTAATTAACTCCGGTGATCCCGCGAACCAATGCACTTGAACGGCTCGAAGATCATACTGCGAGAGAATTCGGAAAAGAGTCCCTTCAGCATCCTTTCCATGGAGGTTAACTGCTAAGTCGTGTTGACGGGCAAACTCGAGAAAATGCGTTAAGATTTCTTCCTGTTTATTCCACATCTGTTTGTCTTTGACAAAATACCGATCGAGTCCAATTTCGCCGACGACCCTAATCTTATTTGCCAGAAGGAGCTGATCGATTGCCTCTAGTTTTTCCTCCACATTCGAGAGGTTCGGGACTTCGATTGGGTGGATTCCGAGCGCAGGAACCACCTCCGAATGCGCTTTTGCGAGTTCCAGCACGCTCCAATTATCTTTATAATACATTGCCACGGCTAGGATGTAGTTCACGCGACTCGCTTTTGCTCTTGAAAGCGTGGAGGGAATATCTTTGAATAAGGATAGATGACAATGCGTATCGAAAAACATCAAAAATCCACCTCACCTATTTTAAAATTCCTGTTTAAACAGCGTGCTTAACATCATATCAATTCGTTCGTCATTAGTTCCTTCCAAATTAACGACCGTTAAATTCCATTCCTTGATAATTTGTTTGATACAAGCGTCAATTTCGACTTGGAACTGTTTTTCCGTGGAGCGAAAGCCATCATCTTCCAATCTTTTATTAGGAATTGCCACATAAAATAGAAAATCATAAGTTTTAACCCAATGGAGACACTTTTTCTCCATAATTTTTAAATCCTCTTCCAAAACCTGTTTTACTTGAGGTAAGGCTGCGTGATACGCGTAGGCATAGTTATCTACTACGGTGCGATCAGTCACAATCATATTGGCGCCGCGCAATTTCGCTAGAATTTCCTCATTAATCTGCTGATTCAGGATCCAATATTGGGCAAAAAAATCCGTCCCCTCATTCACTTTGAGCGAGGCTGGAATATGCCGAGCCACCTCGGCGACATAATCCACATTGTAATGCCTTGTCTTTAATTTGCCACAAATGGTAAACCCTAAAGTCGTCTTTCCTGTATCATGAGATCCCATCAATCCAATTTTTAGAGTACGCTGTTTATCTTTCGCAAAAAAATGCTCTAACTTTTTTTGTACGCCCTGCCATGATTTCGTCAAGCGCAACCCTACCGTAGATGGATTCTTTGCTAGTCCTTTTAGCAATGTTTAATCTAGATATCCCTTCTTAGTCTAATTTAAAGTATTTATTTACCACTAGTTTCAAATGGAATTGAGAGTTAAGAGAAGTTCAAGACAATAGAGGCAAAATTTAAAAAGGATAAATTTCATTTTTAATGAAATGCATAATTTTCCCCATTAACAATAGCATTTTCTTGCCGTCTGTATTTAAATCTCTTCTTTAGACGGTCAAAGAGGCAAAATCTTATAAATAAAACCATTGTAAGCGCAAATGTACAATTCATTATTTTGATCTACACCGAAAGATGAAATTAACAGATTGGTCTCGAGAAGTGGCGAATTAATAGCCTGGCTCCCGTCATATTCTAGAGCCCAAATAGTTCCAAACACAAAATCGCCATATACATATTTCCCGGTAAGCCAGGGAAGCTCAGCTCCCCGATAAACGAATCCGCCAGTTATTGAATGCCCCACTGTTCTGCCATAATCGAAGATTGGAGGCACAAGTCCAGTAGTGTTACACGACGGGCTATTATAACACTGAAATCCTTCCATAATATTCCATCCATAATTCATCCCTCCTGATATAATATCAATCTCTTCCCAGGAGTTTTGGCCCACATCACCCGCCCAAAGCCAGCCTGTCTCAGTATCAAAACTAAAACGCCAGGGATTACGGAAGCCGTAGGCCCAAATTTCAGCGCAATAGCCAAAAGAGTTATTTCTGAATGGATTATCGGCTGGAATAGCATAAGGCAGTCCACTATCGACATCTATACGTAATACCTTGCCCAAAAGACTGGAACGATTCTGCGCATTGCCTAAAGGGTCGCCTCCAGATCCGCCATCCCCCATCGCGATATATAAATATCCATCATTGGGACCAAAGGCGAGTTGACCCCCTTTATGATTTGAATAAGGCTGCGTCACTTCCAAAATGATAAACTCGCTGCTGACGTTAGCCTTGTTCGGCAATGAATCATCGACTTTAAACCGCGAGATGACGGTTCTCAGAGGTCCTGGTGCCGTATAATCCACATACAAAAATCCATTGATCGAGAAATTCGGATGAAAAGCAAACCCCAATAGTCCTAATTCCCCACCAGCTGCCACTTTGGATGTTAAATTGAGAAAAACTTCGTAGCTGGCTGTCGTTTGATTATTTTCAAAAACTTTTATGATGCCCGCTTGCTCAAGAACAAAACATCGATTGGTTGAATCAGGTGCTATATAAATTCCGACGGGATGATTGAAATTTAGATTTGGAAAAGCGTTTTCAATAGTTATTAAGGACCCAGGAGTGAAGCCAAAAAATAGTACAAGGGGGACTGTAATTCCAAAAGTGATAATAACAACTAGTAGTATAAACTTCAATTTTCTATTGCTAAGAAATCTCACGCTTTTAAGCGTAAATGAGGCGGTATTTTTAGTAATCGGCATTCCTTGCCATATACATTAAGTTCTATTTCAATTAAAATGGAGAAATAGGAATGCAGGGGGTGGGATTTGGACCCACGGATTTAGGCATAAGGACGACCGCCTTTATGTCTCCTTCGAGACTGGATCTTGAGTCCAGCGCCGTTTCCAAGCTTGGCTACCCCTGCTTGTTTGTTCCATTCTATTTCATTACTACTATGACGAATAACTACAAGTTATCTATAACATTAAAATTATGTGAAAATTAAAAAGTTATCAGTTGATTAAAGTTTATTTAAATATGCAATATGGCGAGAAACTATTTTCGTCCCGTTGCAGAATGAATCTTCCGATCTTCTTTCAATCGGGTAGTTTTTTAGATGAAGGGTGTGAGAACGTTTCAAGGATTTAAAGAATTTTTTCAAATCATAGCCCCTAAAAGAATCTTAATCACAACACACGAAAATGCTGATCCCGACGCCTTGTGTAGCGCATTTGCACTTCGAAACCTCATCGAGCTTCTCTACCCTGAAACGCAAATTGCACTCTATTTTGAGGGGTTGAGCCTTGTTGCGCAGCAAATTGTGGAGAAGTTCAATCTCGATGTTAGCTTACCTGTTGATATTTCATGCGATGGGATTATTATTGTGGATGCCAACAATCCTGAACAGCTAGGCGAATTGAAAACTCGAATTAATTTAGACCTACCGAAATTGATAGTAGATCATCATAGCCCTCCTTCCGATCTAGAGAAGATTACCAAATATGCAATAATTAATGAAGATTCTATTGCAGCATGTGAAGTCATTTTTAACCTTTACCAATTTTTCAATGTTGCGCTCTCTCAACTTATGGCCAGCTTGATTTTTTTAGGGATCCTCTATGACTCGCGCCATTTATTACTGGCAACAAACAGGACTATTCATATCATTGATGATTTAATCAAATTCGGAATTGATTACTCTGATATGATCGAGGTTTTAAATTTATCTATGGATCGTACAGAGCGGATTGCCCGGTTGAAGGCAGCACAAAGAATAGTGCTCCACGAATTTGATGGGTGGATTGTCGCCGTCTCTCATGTTAGCGCTTTTGAAGCGAGCGCCTGCCGGGCGCTTATCGGTTTAGGGGCTGATGTGGCGCTGGTATATGGAGAGAAACAGGATGAAATTCGATTCAGCGCTCGGGCTACAACTGAAGTAATAAAAAAAACGAATCTGAATCTGGCAATAGACATTATGGAAAAAGTTGGACCTATTATGCATGGTGAGGGTGGTGGACATGAAGGTGCCGCTGGTTGTAATGGGAAGGATAATCGGGAAGGCGGCTTGGAGCTGGCTCTTGAATTGCTAAAAACTAAGCTTTCCCCGCAATCCTAATTACTCATTCTTGAGTAATTACTTTTTTATTAAGTGTCTGCTTTCCTCATTAAAGAAAAAAATTTCTGAGGATTTTTCTGTGGGTCATATCTCCATTTCAAATCTCTCATTCCAATATGCAAAAAATATAACGCCCGCCTTACGCAATATTAATTTAGAAATCAGAGATGGCGATTTCATTTTATTGAGTGGCCCTACTGGGTGTGGAAAGACAACCCTTTGTCGGTGCATTACGGGGCTGATACCCAATTTTCATATGGGATTTATGGAAGGTCAAATCATTGTCGATGGATTAAATACGCTCCAAAACCCCGTGTATGAAATTGCGAAAAAGGTCGGGATGGTTTTTCAGAATCCTGAAAACCAGCTGATTGCTATGAACGTGGAACGGGAGTTAGGATTTGCTTTGGAAAATTTGGGGGTCCCCTCTGAAAAAATCCGCACCAAAATTGAAACTATAATTAACCAATTTCAGTTAAATCATCTACGAATGAAGGCGCCCTATGAACTCTCGGGAGGTGAACAACAGCGCATTGCCATCGCCTCCGTATTAACTTTAGACCCCGACATCCTTATTTTGGATGAACCGACCTCGAATCTGGATCCCGCCGCAGCCGAAAAAATGATGCACTTCCTAAAAGAATTGAATTCTTCACACCAAAAGACCATCATTCTCATTGAGCACCGCTTGGAGTTAGTGGTGCCCTTAATCAATCGGATGATTATAATGGATCACGGCGAAATAATCCTCGATGGTCCCCCCGAAGAGGTGCTCCTAGATGAAAAAATCCCGCAAATCAATATCGGGTTACCCAAGATGATCCAGCTATATAAAGGTTTGAAAGAAGCAGGCCTTCATTTTGAGAAGGTACCTCTCACCCCAACTGAATTTGCACAAGAAATCCAACGGATAAAATCAATGTAGCATATTTGTGATTAAGATGATTCATTGCCAGAATGTTTGGTACTCCTACGATGGAATCAATCCCGTACTCCAAGATATTAATTTGAAAATTATGGATGGCGACTTTGTCGGTATTATGGGTGAGAATGGCGCAGGGAAAACCACCTTAGTGAAATTATTTAACGGGCTCCTTAAACCTGCTAGGGGCGAAATCTTCATCAACCAAAAAAATATTAAAACTCTTTCTGTTGCCGAATTATCCCGCATAATTGGATTTGTATTTCAAAATTCAGATCATCAAATCTTTAGTAGAACTGTGGCAGAAGAAATTGGGTTCATCCTAAAAAACCTCAAATATACTCCGTCTGAGATTCAAGTTCGAGTTGAAGAAATTTTAAAGCGGTTTAATCTAGAGCAATATAAGGAGCAATCACCGTTTCTTCTTAGCGGTGGCGAGCGAAAGAGAGTTGCTTTAGCTTCTATTCTTTGTGCTCGCCCAGAAATTCTGATTCTGGATGAACCGACCATTGGTCAGGATGCTATAGAAAAGAAGAAATTGATAGAATTACTACGTGAGTTGAATACAAATGGGGTTACTGTAATCATAATTACCCACGATCTCGAATTTACTGCAGAATATATCCCCCGTTGCATCTTGATGAGCAAAGGAGAACTCATAGCCGATGGTCCTACGAAATATATCTTAGCAAGTGAACAATGTCTGAAAGAGGCATCATTGGTAGAACCACAACTAGCTCACTTAAGCCATATACTTAAGTTCGAGAAAGGTCTTCTTTCACTTGAAGAAATCAAAACTAAAATCATTGAATATGTAGGGGGAGCGCGCTAACGGCTATAAATTTCCTGGAAGCTTTTAAATTCAAAATGAAGGACACTGTCATTCATAGACTAGATCCCCGAACAAAACTCTATTTTGCAATTATAATTACTATTGTTTCTCTCTGTTTTAATGAAATAATCCCCCTCGCTATTCTTTTTCTCTTTCTTGTGCCGCTCTTCAAGATCGGAAAAATCTTCACGCAGTGGCTTAATACCCTCAAAGGGCTAGTTTTCCTAGCTGTTTTCATAATTATTATCGATACACTATTTATTTCCTTTAATCTTGGAGTCGCAATGAGTGTTAGATTGTTAGTTTTAATTTCTGCCTTTTCCTTATTCTTTTTAACCGTTCATCCCGATGATTTCAGTCAGAGCTTGATTCAGATCAAAGTCCCTTTCTCCTTTGCATTTGCGTTGTCGCTCGCCATTAGATTCATTCCGACACTGGCGCAAGAAGCTCAAAATGTGCGAGAGGCACAAATGGTCCGTGGTTTAGAATTACAGAAGGGGAATATTATCAAAAAGGTGAGAAACTTTATTCCAATAATTATTCCGCTGATAATTCTTTCTATCCAAAGAGCTTTACTTATTGCAGAAAGTCTGGAATCTCGGGGATTTGGGGCAGTAAAACAAAGGACGTACCTCTATCCCTTAAAAATGAAATTTAAAGATTATTTTCTCATTGGAATCCTGACAATTTTCCTTATCTCAATGATCACACTCTTACTTAGCGGAATTCTACCAGATTGGCTGTATTTCCAGCTTCCATTCTAAATTTTTTTCAGATCTTTAACGTATTTCGCCGCATACCAGCCTGCAATAGCTCCCATCCCTGTGGCGGTAACGATCTGTTTTACTTCGGAACAGCAATCGCCACAAGCAAAGACGCCCTCAATGTTGGTCTCTTGATTCTTATTTGTTATGATATTCCCTTTCTCATCTATTTCAACACCCGCTTGCTGGACTATGGTCGTTATTGGAACTGCGCCCAGCGCGATAAAAACGCCTTGCAATTGAATCACCTGTTCAGCTCTTGTCCCTTTATCGACAAGTACAACCGAGGAAACCTCCTCTGTGCCCTTGACTTCCTTCACTTCTTTGTTGAGCAAAAATTCGACATCTTTCGATTTAAGCACGTTGATGAGGACCTGATCCGCATCGATAGTCGCCTCAGGAGAGATAAGATAGACTTTCTGCGCTAAATCCACTAAAAACAGTGCTTCTTCGATTGCTTCATAATCGGAGCCAATTATCGCCACGATTTGCTTACGGAAAAACGGGCCATCGCAGGTTGCACAATATGAGATTCCCCTCCCAAGAAGTCGCTGTTCACCCTTTATATTGAGTTTTCCGTGTTTCGCGCCTATTGCCAGCACAATGGCTTTCCCCTCATAAATTCCTTTTCTGGTCTGAACAGTCTTGATGTCTCCAAAGGTTAATCTTATTACTTCCTCCATCCATTTTATCTCAATGTTCCATTTCAACGCCTGATTTTTCATTAATTTCATTAATTCCATCCCCGAAATACCATCGGGAAAACCGGGATAATTCTCGATTTTATGTGCCGTTATGGCTCGACCACCGGCATCAGGCTGCGTCTCTAGAATCAGCGTCTTCAGTCCGCGGCGTCCCGCATAAATGCCGCAGGTCAAACCCGCTGGTCCCGCGCCCACAATAATTACATCATAATTGTTCAAATCATCACTCACCTAGTTTTCAAAATTTGCTCCGTTTTCTGTCTAATGAAAATAATATAAAGGTTATAAAATTAAAAATTGAACCTTAAATTCTGATCTATCCAAAATTTTGAATTAGAGATGACAGCTAAGGATAAGGAAGGCAACATAGATGAAAAACGAATTCGAGTCCGAAATCCGCATTTCAATTCAGGATATCACCAAGTTCATCGAAAATTTGAATATATTAAAAGGAAAAATTATCCAAAACTATAAATTCACCGATCACATATATATCCCCCATAGTCCTAGCTCCGATTGGAATCCCAAATATAAAACCATGCGGATCCGGCAACATTTCTCTCCAGAACAATTTTCTCGAATTCTCTTTACCCAGAATGAGTTAATTAGTGGTAAACTCTTTCAATTCAAACGTTCTCTCTATCCGCAGGGGAAAATTGAACTCTTCAGAGGGGACCAGAAAACAGCAGAAGCGCTGCTTTTTTCCTGGGATTACCTTCCCTCCTTCCGAATAGAAAAAACGGCCGGAAAATTATATGAAATTACCCGACCGTTAAAATTCATAGTCGCGGTAGAAGAAATAGCTCAATTCGGATATTCTGCCGAAATAGAACTGTGGGGCGAGGACATCCTGAAAATTGAGGAGACTTTTTTGACTATTTTATCGATTCTAAAAATCCCCAAGGACGCAGTTAATTCAAATCCCCTTCCCTATATTATTGCGAAACATTTAGGATTGGCTATAAGTGATTAATATTTTATTTTTCTTCTGCAATTTGAATGATTTTTGTGTGGGACTTGTGCCCCTTTATTATCGTTATCCTAGATTTCTGAATTTTGAAAAAGATTGCTAGATCTTCAATTATTTCCTTATTGGCTTTTCCTTTCTCCGGTTTTGCAGTGATCGCTATTTCATAGGTGTTGCCATCAAGAGGGTTAATATATTTTTTCTTTGAATTGGGCTTTACAAAGAGCGATATTATCTTAGCGACCAAGCCTCTCACTAGACCTAGCTCTCGAGATCTTCCTGATCATTCTCTTCTCCCTCTTCCTCCTCTCCATCCAAATAAGAGAGATCTACTTCATTCATAGGATGACGTCTTCGCTGTTGGGAAAGTACTGGATCAAACATGGGTCCCATTTCATCAAGACCCATTTCAGCCAATAACTTCCTTCGTGCCCTTGGATCTTTGGGTAATTGCCTGAGGCTTTCAATATCCTGAAAAGATCGCCTCATCTGAAGAAATCTGATTGGCAGGAGCACGATATCTTTTAGGATTTGAAAGAATCTCTTGAGAGGGTTTGTCATATTTTCACACCAATGTTAATTAGAATTCAATCTTTTTTAGTTCTTCTATCAACGAAGGAATATCGATCTCGGAAATCAATTTGTTTGTAATCAAGACCTGATTCTCCTCTTGGGTAATATAGCCATTGTCTTCTAATTCTTTTAAATGTTTTACAACATTAATACCTCGCAATTGCTTAAGGATCGGCAGCGTTACGGGTTCATCTTTAACCGTATTCATTAGAATGCAAGCAAGTGTCGCTCGGGCAGCTTTTGAAATAACGGGCGTGACTAGATTCCTCTCTTCTAAATCCGTGACCAACTCATGGGGAACAATAATCTGATATCGTTTCGAGGTTGGAATAAATTTCAATTGGATAGGTGTATTCTGAAAGGAGTCTTCCAGACTCGAGAGCAGAAAGAGGGCGTAGCGCATGTCGTTCTTTCCAATAATTTGATAGATATCTGATATTGAAACTCCTTCGACTCCTCTGAGGAACATCAATGCCTGTAATAATTCTAAATGATTCAATTTGCCTCCCCTTTATAACTGATTATTATAGGTCCGGCAGGGAAATCCGTTTGGGATAACTTAATTTTTCCTTCATGGGCCAGGTGAAGTAATACATTCAAAATCTTGGTTACCTCTGCCCAAGTCCTTTCCTTTAATAGAGCCGCTAAGTCAATCCTAATTTTCCCAAATTCACGGATTTTGTCAAGCAAGTCCGTCTTATCGCTATTAATGGAAATTCGTTCCAATTCAATGGGATCAAATCGCATCTTCTGTGATTCTAAATTATAAACCCGCTTTTTCTTGCGGTGGACCATTAATTCCACATAAGCTCGTTTGATATCTGTCAGCGAAAGAGGTCGGGAGACTGGCTGAATCGGTTTAATCATCCGTAAAATCTGAGAAAGCTGCTCCTCCGATGAATTCCAAGATTCTGTTTTCTCAACGCCTTTTTTCTGCAAGACTTTGTCCAAGAGATTCTGAATTTTAGCGTCTAGAAGTTTCGTCGCAGAATATACTGCCTTAACTACGTCGTAATCATATTTGCCCTCGTTTAACTTCACGCGTAAAGGGTGAAAAAAAAGATTAATTAAGTCCAAGTCTTCTATTTTTGTTCCGAGCGCGATTGTTTCTTGATAGGTATCTAGTATTTTTTTAACTCCGTTGTCCTGCACTTCTTTATCTTCCTTCACTTCAGGCGGTTCGGACTTTCCGGAGTTTTCATTGGACATTTATGCTCTCCCCAATCAACGCGTAATCTTCTGCCTGTTGGCAAACAATTTCTGTGCTCCCATTCTCGAGCCAGACCCCGTAGATCCTGTCGGCATAATTGCTTAGGGCATTTCTGCGGGGAGTAATTACCAAATATTGGCTATTCTTCGATAGTTCTTTCAGGAGGCGGCCGAGTGCCTCACAATGCGAATCGTCCAAATAAGAATCAATTTCATCGAGAAAATAGATAGGGGCGGATTTATACTTCTGGATTGCAAAAATGAATGCTAACGCAACCATGCTTTTCTCCCCTCCGGATAAAGTCCCAATATAATCGACCGCGCCGCTGCCTACATCCACTTTAATATCTACGCCCCCCTGTAAAGGGTCTTCCTCCTCATTAATACTGCTGCCACTTTTATCTGTTAAAACCAAAGAGGCCTGTCCCTTTCCATACAACTTCACAAAAATTTCATTGAGAAAGGCATTTATTTCAGAGATGGCGTGATGAAATTTCAATTTCTTTTGAGTTAATAAATCGCTTTTGGTTTCTAAAGCTTGCTCATACTCTTTCTCATAGGTCTCTCTTTTGCCAGTGAGCTCATTAAGCCTTTTATTTTCTGTCTCATACTTTTCTGGCGCCTGTTGATCAATGAGCCCTAATGAACTGATTTCCAGTTCCAACCGGTTAATCTCTTGATTAACCTGTTCCAGATTGATTTTGAAATCTTGGGGAAATTCGACCCCTAACTCCTGGATTTGCTTTTCAAGTTCTTGAATTCGTAACTCAATCCGAATTTTTTTCGTTTGTAACTCTTCGGTGATGAATTTCTTGATATCCTCAATTTTGCGTTTGTTTGTCACAATTTGTTCCGATAAATTCTCTTTATTTTCTAGTAAATTTTTTTGACCGGCTTCAAGTTCTTTAATTTTTTTCAAAATCGTGTTAATCATGGAATTCTCTGCTTCAATTTTGGCAACTATCTCATATTTCTTTGATGAAACACTCTCTCGCTCGATTACTAATTCTTTATTGATTCTATTTTCAGAATCACTAACACGGGATTTCATTAATTCAATACTGGACTCAATTTGCGTGATTTGGGAATTGTGAATCTCCCGTTCTTTTTCAGATTCTCGAACCCCCTCCCGCAATTTTGCCGTTTCACGTCTATTTTTATCCAATAATTGTTCCGTTTTACCCAATTCAGTATTAGCAATTTCCCCCTCCAATTCTTCTTTTTGAGTTTTTATAACCTCTAGTTCCTCTAATACCTTCGATAACTTGAGGTGTGCATTCTGTTCTTCAACTTTTGTATCTACCAAAAGGGTTTTAATTTGTTCAAGGTCATTTTGGAATTTAACCACATTTTCTTCTAGTTCTTGGATCCTATTTTTCAATTCAAGAACGCGGCCCTTTGCAATATTATTCGAATTAACTAAATCTTCTAAATTCGTTTGTTTGGCCCGAGTTTGTTCTTCTATTTTCTTTTGTTCTGCTTTTAATTTCTTGGAAATCTGTTGAACATTATCAAATTCTGCTTTTAAGTCTGCAATTTTCTTCCGATAGAATTCTTTGATAAGCAGGAATCGTGGCTCGAATCGCCCCCGTACGCTGACCCATCCTCCCGGCTCAATTAAATCCCCCTCCAGAGTAACGGCCCGAAATGAGCGATACTTCTTAGCAGTATCAAGATCTTTGACCAGGAGGGTATTTCTGAAAATATTCGCCATAACTTTTTGATATTTTGAGCGATCAAACTTAATTAAATCAATAATCCTTCCAATAACCTTCGAGTCATTCGGAGTTTGATTTAATTGGACATCGCCCAAGATATCTAATGGATAGAAGGTTATTTTACCAACATCTGATTTCTTAACGTAACTGATAGCCTCTTTTGTGGTTTCAAAATCAGTTGTGACAATATTTTGTAACTTTACTCCGCCGGCAACCTCAATCGCAAGCGCATATTCTGATTTAATATCCTCTATCAATTCAATTACAGTACCAATAACGCCTTCTAGTTCGCCTTTGTTTCGGCCTTCCAAAACTTTTTGAACGGCAAAACTGTAATTCGGTTTCGCCTCTTGCAATAATTGCTGATAGTAAGTGAGGTCCTTTTGTAGATCGATAATCTTCCCCTCATAATCCTGAATGGTTATACTCTGGTTTTCCAGGAACTGGCTGTTCAATAGTATTTCCTGCTTTATCTTGTCTGTCTTTTGGGTATTAGCATTCATTTCCCCCTCGTATCGCTTTAATTCTCGGTTGGCTTTTCCCAGATTAGATGATTGATCCGTCTTAGTCTCTTCAAGCTCTTCTATTTTTTCTTCGATATTCACGCGCTTCTGCCGTAACTCGGTAATTTTTAGATCGACTTGATGCAAGGCTTTCTCCTTTTCG
>Ga0315285_10002423_pt1 | contig 19438 bp, 17 predicted proteins | sample YL17G09_36_MG_FD_203698 | JGI IMG/M metagenome (GOLD analysis project Ga0315285, IMG submission 203698) | Sediment microbial communities from Yellowstone Lake, YNP, Wyoming, USA - YL17G09_36 | ecosystem: Environmental > Aquatic > Freshwater > Lake > Sediment | place: USA: Wyoming | collected...
GAGCAATGTTGGCAATTTCCTGATCATGGGTAACCATGACGATGGTGTTTCCTTCCTTATTTAATTTTTTAAAAAGAGTCATGATTTCCTTGCCGGTTTTGGAATCAACATTGCCAGTGGGCTCATCTGCCAGAATAAGGCTTGGTTTGGTGACTAAAGCCCGGGCAATGGCCACTCGTTGTTGTTCACCCCCAGAAAGTTGATTAGGAAAATGATCAAGTCGATGACCAAGGCCTAATTCTGTCAAAACCTCGGTCGCCCTTCTTATCCTCTCCTTTTTATCAATTCCGCTGTAAAGCAACGGCAATTCCACATTGGCTAAAACATTGATTCTAGGAATAAGATTGAAAGTTTGGAAAACAAAACCGATTTTTTGATTTCTAATTTTGGCTAATTCCTTTTCAGTCAAATCGGAAACATCGCTTCCTTCTAAAACGATTTTTCCTGAACTGGGCAGATCGAGACAACCAATGATGTGCATTAAAGTTGATTTGCCACTGCCAGAAGGACCCATAATCGCCAGAAAGTCACCGTTATTAATTTCTAAATTGATTTTGCTTATGGCGACCACCGAATGGGTATCCGGTAAGTAAACCTTTGAAACGTTAATCAATTTGAGAAGCTTTTCGTTATTTTTTCTTTTCACCGGTGATGACTAATTGTCCCTCATTAACCCCTGAGATGATTTCGATTTTGGATTCGGATTCGATGCCTGTTTCCACGGCAATCTCTTTGATTGTTCTACCTTCAATGATTTTAAGATAATTTTTATTATCCTTCTCGAAAACAGCCTCGATGGGAACAGTCAGAACATTTTCAGTCCGAGAAATAATTATTTCCGCATCTCCATTCATACCCACTTTAAATTTTTCTAGCTGGTTTTCCGGAAGAGAGATTTCTGAGGGAAAGGCAGTACCTCCACCTTTAGTGGTCATGGCCGAAAAAGAGATATTTTTAATCGTGCCTGTAAATTTTTCCTCAAGATAAGCATCGAATGTCATTTCCACTTCTTGACCGATTTCAACTTGACCAATATCCGACTCATCGATATTGGCAACAAACTTCATTACTGATGGATCGGCAATGGTAAAGGTGGCGGTCGCCGGAGTGACATTGACACCAGCGATGGGGACATCAATGGCGGTGACGATACCTTCAATTGGAGAAACAAGCGTCGCTAACTGCCGGGCTAAATCCTGGATTTCCACATCAAGAACCGTACTGTCTAAATCAAATTGGGTTTTTTCCAAAATCCTTTTCTCGGCTTCTGTAAGAGTGCCCTTTTGTTCGATGGGTATTCCTTCCACGCCATAATCTTCTCTTGATTGTTCAAAATCCCATCTTTCATTCATGTAGGCAAGCAGTTTCTTTTTTAGGGTTTTTTCAATTTCTCTTTTGTCAAGTGAGGCGATGGCTTGCCACTTTTTGACCTTGTCCTCTTTTTTAACCCCGACCCAAGTGAGCAGACCAGAAGTTTGGAATTTTAAAATCACTTGTTTTTCAGCTTGAATTTCACCCGAAACCGAAACCGAGCTGGTAAGATCCTCTTTTTTGACTTTTTCAGTATTATATTTAGCCTTTGGGCCTTCAACAAAAGCTTTCACTTTAGGAACAACGAACACGAAAAAGACTAAAAGAAAAACTAAACCGAGAATAATAATTTTCCAGGATTGGCGAAGTCGATTAATCATTTTAAGCTGTTATCTCCTCCTTTTTAATTCTGATAAATTTAATCCACTCTTCGATGATAATGAAAAAGGCCTTAAAGGGCGCTTCGATGACGAAATCAAAAATGAAAATTAAAAGATTGATTTGAGCCAGTTCCCTAGAGATAATTTGGCCGACTCTTAGAACTGGCAAAGAGAAAAAGTCAACCAAGGGACTTAGGGCGCTCTCTTTTTCTTGAAGAACATAATCTTTAGTAATTAAGCGAACGCGGAAGCCGAAGAAAAAGACAACGCAGACAAAGAAAAGAAAAATGGCCTGGCTAACGGGATTGAAGTGAAGCCGATTTAAAAACCAGAGAATCAATCCGAAAATAACAATAAACATGGCCAAATAAATAAAATTAAAAACCGAGGCCAAACCAGTTCTCTTTACCGGTTGTTTGATTTCAATCTTATTTTTAAGGGAAACAGAATCATAGCAATAATCTTTGATTTTGGCAATCACTTTTCGAGTGTTATCCTCGCCGGGCAGTCTGATTGAGGCGGTGACTAAAAACATTAAGGCGGGGGGAAATAAAGTGTTAATGCCAATGGCGGCATAATTTGTTTTTCCAATTAAGAAGTCGAAAGGGATTTCCAAAATCAGGGCAAAAAGCATTTTCGTTAAAAAGATATAAATAATGCTTCTGGTCGCCGCTCTTCTCAGTTTTGCTCCTGTTTGTTGATATTTATTTTTGAGAATCTTTTTGGCCGATTCTTCGAGTTTTTCTGGGTCAGACAAAAGGCTTTCCAATTCTTCCGGTTTCTCATTAATCAAGTCTCTGATAACCAAAAAGGGAGGCATTTCCCGCCTCAGTTTTCTTCTTAATTCATTGCCGAATGGAAAACTAAGTTGACTTTCGATTTCTTGATGAATTGAAAAAAATTGAGAAGTCACTGTTTCCACCCCGTCTCTTTTTGTTTCCATCCAATTGGGAAAACGAGTTAAGAAGAGATGAAATCTAATAATCGGGTCGTCGCTCTCGGCAAAGGCGCGATGAACGGCAATATAAGTTTGGATATTTTTAATTTTTTGATCATTGAGGCCTTCAATCACAACTCTCTCTCTTAAAGATCGATAGACAAAACTGATTAAGGCCTCACGAATGGGGGCGGGAGATAGTTTTTTTTCGATTTCACAGGAAGCCAAACCGACCAGCCAATCGGAAATTTTGCTTTTTTCGTCTCGAGAACTGTCTTGAATAACCAGGTTCTTAAGATCAATATATTTATAGACAACCTCTTGAATTTCCTCAATTTTTTCTTGGGAAACTTTTTCCTCGTCAAGATAGCGAGCCCAAAGAAGTTCTCTAGCCAAAAGTTCGCCCACCCCAAGACCGCTGGAATTAGTGATGAATCTTCTTTTGAGGATTCTTTCAATAGCCGCCCTTCTTAATAAATGCTCGGCTCGGAATTCGACCGCGTTTCTGGCCATTTCGTAAATGAGAGCCGCTCTAGAAACAGCGTGACTAACGGAAATGGCTGTCCCTGGTGAAACAGGTTTCGCTTTTTGGGTCTCCTCAACCACTTCGATTAAGTTTCGGATTTCTTCGTTTAGATTGGTCATCAGATTGTGCCGCAGAGAGGACTCGAACCTCTACCCCTTGCGGGATACGGTCCTAAGCCGTATGCGTATTCCAATTTCGCCACTGCGGCACGGCTGAATTATACCGCCACAGAGGCTATTAATCAACTTTAGAGGTCTAAAGTAAATTGAGACTCTTCGTCAATTTTTTTCATTATCGACTTAACCTTGGCGGCCCAGGTTGGAGAAGGAGGGGCATAAATACGAGCGATTTTATCAATCGTTTTGGCACCACGGTCAAGATAGTTTTCTTTCAAAGCCTTAGAAACAGACCAGATAGAATCCGGCCAGGACTTAAAATGATAAAGACCATTATTCCAGCCATAAGCGTTATAAGAATTTTTAGGGATAAATTTACCATAGGTGGATTCAACACCGGTAATGGCGGGTAAAAGACGCCAGTCCAAACCAAAGGCATCAGCCGAATCGATGAATTCATCGCTGAAATCGGCTAAAGGAGAATTAAATTTTTCAAAATAATCTCTAAGAATTTCCTGCCGATTGTCAACCATGACTTCATTATCCAACAGCTGAGCTGAGGGATTGATTTGGTTTTGAGCACGTAAAGAAGGGGCATTGATGAATGCCATTATGATTAAAATAAAGATGATGAAAGGTATCTTTTTCATAAGCTTATAATCGATAAAAAAGGGCCACTCAGGTAGCCCATAAAAAAATCCTAAAGTAGAGCCGGACGGCCTTACCTCAGGATCTAATGGGGATTGTAGCATATAACCTATAACTTGTCAAGTTTTGGCAAGATTCAACCCCAGTTTTTTTCAACTACTACTGGATCGCAGGTTCAAAACGATCCGGTATCGTTAGCAATTGACGATCCGGTATAACTTCACTAAAAGGTTAAGTTTTTTGGCAAAGGAGAAAGATGGAGGGGCCGAAATATGGAAGAATGGAAAATGGAGAATGGATAATGGAAAAGTGAGACTCAAGAAATAACAAAACTTTCAAGGGAATTAGTTTCTTAATTAATGGGTGGCGGAAGTTGGAGACAGAGAGACGCTCGATAATTTTGAAGCCTGCATCGCTTAGATCATCTTCAATCTTTTTAGGGTGGTGGTTGAGAAAGGTAATTTTGCGGGCTCTGATTGATCCTGAGGTTCGTTGTTCCACCGGACTCAGGTCACTGCAGAATCTAAAATTACCCTTTAACCAAGCCCTAATTCTAGCTCGAAAATGGATTTTGTTAGCGAATTCCAAGACAAGATAACCATGCGGTTTTAAGACTCTAGCGACCTCAAGGAAGGCGCCCTTTGGTTCTAAGAGATGATGGACAACCCTGATAGTGATGGCCACATTAAACAGTTCCTCCGTAAAAGGTAATTCATCCGCTTTTCCGATTTTATATTCGAGATTGGAAAGATTTTTTAGTCTTGTTTTAGCTTCATTAAGAAGGTTTTCGGAAGGATCGAGAAGAAGGCATTTTTTGAACAGATGAGCGTAAATCTGGGTATGTCTTCCAAAACCAGCGCCAATATCAATCATCGATCCTCTTCTTTCTTTTGGGATTAGCAAAAGAAGCTTTTTTAAGGCTGTTTTTTCAGCCTCATCCTCATATTTGCGTCCTAACCAATAACTTGGATAGTCATAAGAATCATAAGGAGCTTTCATGAAGAAATTATATCACTTTAGTTCGTCGAGGAATTGATTAACGCATTTAGCCCAGGGGCCACCCTTTTCCAAGCTTGGCGGAGCATATTTAACCATAATTTCCTCGGGCGTGACTAAGCCTTGATCATAATATCTTTCTTTCAAAGTTTTGGCGACCTGTTCAATCGCTTGTTCCCAGGAAATAAAGTTTGTCTCCCCATTCTCAAACCCCCAGCAATTGTAAGAACCATCGGGAATTTTCTTACAAAGATTCGATTCGCACATGGCGATGGCGACCATTAAGCCGTAATCCAATCCATATTTTTCCGAGACCGCAAAAATTTCATCTGAATAAGGTACTAACGGTGAATTATATTTCTCTAGATATTGACGTATCAAAATTGGCCTGGCATCACCAGTGGCGATCGCTTGGCTGATTGATCCGACGGCTGGTGGTAAGGCAGCATAAAGTTCCATCGGCGTCGTCGCGCCCAAAACCTTTTCGGCTTGTTGAGAAATCAGGTCAGGCAGCCGTTGAGTCTGGTCCATTTGCCAAAGGGAAAACAAAGACAACGAAAGGGTCAGTGGGGTAAAAAAGACGAATAATAGAGTATAAAATAGCCTTTTCATGAGGCAGTAATAACTCTTTTCTGTAATGACAATACTGACAGATTAAAAATGGTTTGTCAAGACAGTTAATTTTTGGTAAAATTCAATTTGAAGCGCTCGTAGCTCAATGGACAGAGCACTTGTCTTCGGAACAAGGGGTTGGGTGTTCGAGTCACCCCGAGCGCACCGGATTTCGGAGTAATCGGAACACTCGGAAAACTCGGAGAATCAGCGTATCAGATAATTAAAGTATCAGATTGTCAGATTTTTTCTGATTTCTCTGGTTTCTCCGGCTCACTGAGTATTCTGAGTTTTCTGAACTGGGCCAGTAGCTCAACGGTAGAGCAGTGCCCTCTTAAGGCATTGGTTGGGGGTTCGAATCCCTCCTGGCTCACACTGCGGCAGGCTCAATGTGTACAACACTGGGGCTGGCGTAGTTAGGAGGGACGAGAAGTTTACCTCTTCGAGCCTGAGCCTCAGAGCTGAAGGCCTGAGTGAAGTCGAAGGGAATCCCTCCTGGCTCACTGGAGAACTCTTGCTTTTAATTGTCCAAGTATGGTTAAATAAATTTATGGAGATGAATCAACAAGCACAGACTCCAACAGCTCAACCGACTCTACCTTCAGCTACTCCTAAAATGTCGTCCGTTCCTGCTCCTGAAACAAAAGAAATATCAGCTGAACCACTCAAGAAAAAGGGCTGGCTCAAAATTCTTTTAATTATTCTTTTGGCTATCATTTTAGGAGCGGGCTTGTTTTATACGGGCTATATTTATGGCCAGAAAAAAGCTCACATCCCTCAAACACCTCAACCAACTCAAACACCTAAGTTAACTGCTACACCAAGTCCATCATCGGAAGCAACTACTACGCCAACTACAGATTCAACGGCAAATTGGAATTCGTACTCGAATACAAAATATGGTTATACGGTAAAGTATCCCCAAGGATGGGAGTCGAATAGAGGGCCTGGTAATTTATCAGATGAAGAACTATCAACACAACGGGATATTGACTTTTACGATTCGAGCTTACCTGGAAGTGATCCAGGAACGGGGTTAAATATACGAGTAAATGAACTTGATGCGAACGGAGCAAGTAAAAATTGTTCGGATTTGAGTGACTGTTTTTCAAAAACTTACAGTTGGCTCACGGAAAGTACAACGATTAACGAATCATCAATTTCATTTTTGGGAGTACCCGCATTAACATTCACTCTTCAAAGAGGAACAGAGCTATACAAGCAAAGCTGGAAGTATGTTTATTTTATATTTACAGGAAACGCTTATAATATAAACATCTCTACTAACACGACTAGAGAAAAAGAAATTTTTGAAGTTTTCGATAGAATTCTCTCAACCTTCATAATTGCAATAAAAGACTAGAGAGTTCTCCAACAACAAGGATATTCCAGTAAGATAATCCTCCATTCCTTAATGGGGTTTGAAATTAGACAACGGTAGCTCACAAACAAGCAAAACCTTAAAAGTTAAATCACAAATCTCCCGTTTTTGTAGATTGTTTTTCTTTTACCCCCTTGAAGATACGCCGTCACCACCCTATCATTTGTTGAAACAAGATCAGTGTGAATCGCAGAGTCATTGTAACCCATTGCTTTCCACCGTTTTTTTGAGATCTTTGAAGAATCACCAGGATAAGTATCTTTATAAGCTGAGCCAAGAGCAATATGAACATTCCCTTGTCTCCCACCTCTATTTTCGTCAAACAAAGTTTCGGCCATAAATTTGGTAATTCTTGAAAGTCGACCATCAGTTAAGGAGATTTCGCCAACTTGATCCGCCCCTTTAACAAGAAGCATTTCTTTTAAGATATCTTCACCTTGATCAGCTTTCACTTCAGCCACCTTGCCATCTTCAAACTTAAGCCTAACTCCTTTTATCAAATTGCCATATCTATAAAGAGGTTGGTTAAAACTAATATCGCCTTCGACTACTCGGCAATCTGGAGAAGTAAAGATCTCAAAACTAGGAATATTTCGGCCCGAACCACCTACCCAAATTCTGCCTCGACCAATGCCGATAGTTAAATCAGTATTTTTCGACTTTATATGAAGTTTTTCGATCTTTAATTTGTTGAGTTTGACTTTTATCCTCTCAATTTCTTTTTGGGTCTTCTGCCACTTTCTAATCGGGTTTTTTAAATCTAAATAGCAGGCCTTGATAATTTGATTCCAAAACCGTTCAAGAGTCAATCCCGCTTCTTTGGCCATGGCAGAAGTTGCGTAAAGAGCAAGGGTCCAAGTAAACTCGCCTTTGACTTCTTTTTCTTCACGCCAGTCCCAATACGGTTTGTAAACTTTACTCCTGGTCATAATTTTTTTTGGCTGGATCCCTTCAAGTTCGCGCTTATCTATCTCGGCACTAATACCGATTACATGATCAGCTTCTCGCACTTGTCCTTTAAGATATTTTCCTGGGAAAAACTTAAGCTGGGCATTACTGGCTATTTCAAAAAATTCTCTGGCGATCCCATCCGGATGATACTGAATAATCGGATGAGCCCCAGCTTGAAGAACGGCTCGTCTTAAAGATAAAAGAAGCGGTTTAGCACTTTCAGGGACACTTAAAAAAACAATTTCACCCTCTTTGACACCTTCTCCACTATTAAGGGCGAAGTTAACTAGAAGGTCAGCATATTTATCAAGTATCTCTTTTTTAGGTTTGTAGGCCATTTGGGGGCGATTATAGCATTTATTGCTAAATTCTCAAGCTTAAATGGTAAAATTATGAATATGGATATTGAAGAACAAATAGTCAAGATTGAAGAGGAAATTCGGGAGACGCCTTATCATAAAGGCACGGAACATTACATCGGTCGCTTAAGAGCCAGACTGGCTCAATTAAGAGATCAGCTTTACGAGCAATCAGGCAAAGCTGGTTCGACTTCAGGCGGAGGGTTTGCCATTAGAAAACAAGGCGATGCCACTGTAGTTTTAATTGGCTTTCCTTCGGTGGGAAAATCAACCTTGCTCAATAAATTAACCAACGCTCAATCAAAGATTGCTCCCTACCCTTTTACCACTTTAACGGTGATTCCGGGGATGATGAAATATAATGGCGCCCTAATTCAGATTCTAGATGTTCCCGGACTAATTGCCGGCGCGGCTTCAGGTAGAGGAAGAGGTAGACAGGTTCTCTCCATCAGCCGAGGGGCGGATTTGTTGTTGTTAATGACCGAGGCAGGTCAGGAAAAGCAACTTGATTTGCTTGAGAAAGAGCTTTATCAGGCAGGAGTAAGGATGAATCAAAAGCCAGGAGAGATCACCCTTAAAAAAAATTTTAAAGGAGGCTTAAAAATAAAAACTACCGGAAAACTGACTCAATTGAATCTCGAAACGATTAAGGAAATTGCCAAACAATTTCATCTAATTAATGCGGAACTAATTATTAGCGATGATTCCAATCTTGACCAATTGATCGACGCTCTTTCCGGAAATAGAGTTTATCTGTCGGGTTTGAAATTGGTTAATAAAATTGATCTCGAAAAAAACAGACTGAGAGAAAGCGATAGAGTTTATCTTAGTGCTGAGAATGAAGAAGGGCTAGAGATGTTAAAAGAGAAAATTTGGGAGAGACTAAATCTGATGAGGATCTATCTGCGAAAAGAAGGGAAGGTCGACCGGGAAGAACCGCTAATTCTAAAGAACGGTTCAACCGTAAGAGATCTCTTGGAAAAGATTCATCTAGATTTAACCAACGAGGTTAAGGAAGTCAGATTGTGGGGAAAATCAGCCCAACACCCAGGTCAGAAAATCAGTCTTAGTAGGACTCTAAACGACGAAGAGATTATCGGTTTTACGAAGTAAGACTATTTCTTCTTAAGACAGTAAACTCCAACTCCCGTTAGGGTGGCAAAAAGCAAGAAGAAGCCAAAATATTCTAAAAGCTGCGGCCAAAAGAAGAGATAAATTGTTGAATTGTTTTGAATAAGCCAACCATTCTGCCAGTTATTCACTAGTATATGTTCCAGTTTTTTTCCAAAAAATGGCTTGTCTTCCCATGCAAGCCAGCCAGAGTGGTAGGTTTGAGAAAGAACGAGAGTTAAATTGTTAGATTGCTCGATTGCTAAATTGTTAAGAGTGATTTGGTAATAGCTGGGATTGGGATGAGAAACCTCAAGGGGCTGAGAAAGTTTTGTTTCAGAATTTTTTGCCTTTGGACTAATCAATTTCAAGCTGGTAAGAAATCGGAAAGGAATCGGATTGACCGTGATTTCTCCCAATTCATTCACTGATTCCACTCTACCGATGGAAAGATTGTCGAAGTGTAAGGTATAGCCTAAGCCATCTTCTTCCATCGGCGGTTGAATGAAATATGACACCTCCGAGGTGTCTTCAGATTTCACCTCGGAGGTGGATTTTGGAAGATATGTCTCGAGATCGACTCTTCGACTATTGTTATTTTCCAACCAAAATAGCAGACTTTTACCCTCAAGATTCCGAGATTCAATTGTAATCAAATAGGACAAACTATGATTTAAATTTGGTAACCAAAAGGCAGTACCGCAATTTTTAGCATCTAAAGAAAATAATCTTAGATATTTTTGGCTATTTTTTCCAACTATTTCATTAGCGACTTGGCCACCAAGATATTCTTGACAATTAACTGCTTTTTGAACAGTGAGCTCTTTGGTTGGGTCGATTTCTGCGCCATAGTAACCGCCTACTTTAGGAACGATAACCTCGATGACATTATCTTTAATTTTGACTTCAGGTTTTAAATAACGGACTTTGCTTAAATCTTGAGGATCGACCCAAATAAGTTCTTTAGTATCTTCGGGTATTAACAATTGATAGTTTTTAAGAGATTCCGGAATGGGGTTCTTAAAAACATAATAGTCTCCCCTATCCTCTAACTCAAACTCCAAATCGCTTTGGTTTCTACCGGTGAATAGAGAACGGAAAGGATAAAATGCTTGGTAATTGGGAATTAGTAATTGAGAATTAGTAATATATGCCCCTTTTTCTGAATAGGCCTGGTCGAAGTTGTTCCATTGATAATTAGGACCTATTTCAGGTAAATTTTCAGCCAGGAAAACAAAATCTTTGATGGGAGTTTCGAGGCTGACTTCGTAGATTTTAATTTTTCCGAATTCTTGAGCTAAAGAAATTTTGTTTGATTTGGTAATCATTTCCCCAAGTTCGTCAAAGAAAAGAGCTTTAGGTGAGGAAGGGTTAATGACATTGCCATCAACCAGTAACCAATTAATCTGATATTTCTCTAATACTTTTTCAAATAGTTCTCGGTTTTTTGAATAAAGAGCATAAGAAATTTCCCAATAATAGTTTTCATCCTTATCGCTCCAAACATCAAAAGCCCTATCTAAAATAGGCTGATTTATTCCATACCACAAAAAACCCGAGCCACTGTAACCCCAACCATATTTAGTCCAACCCCAGTAAATATTTTGAGGAAAATTGGCGATTTTAGTGTTTAAATTCTGTTTTTGAAAAAATTCAAAAATTTGAGAATATTCCCTGGGCATTTCAATTTTATTTTTTTCGTAGAAAAATTTTCCTTGAAAAATCGGAAAAATGAAGACAATTGGAAGGAAAATAAAAACCACAGCAGCAAGAGAATTTAGTAATCTTTTTTTGAGTTTCAAAGCTATTGTTAAATATAAGATTGGATAAAAGATTGACAGGCAAAAAACGACGAGGATAGAAAGTTTTGTGAAAGGAGTTCTAAAAATTTGTGAGAAAAGAGGCAGCCGGAAAAGAAGATCATTGATTGTGGATAAGACTGGTGTGTCGCTTGCAAGAATTACGAATCCGAAAAGGAAAACCGGAATAAAAAGAGTAACTTCTTTAACCCTTTGTTTTATAGAAATTAAAATTCCCAACATGCTTATTAGAAAGATGAGGTAACCTGATATCCTAATAAAAGGTTTATCAAGATGACTAACCCATTCATCTAAAAGAAACTTTGCTTCGCCATCCTTTTCAGCTACCAGATTTTCGAACAAGAAACTCTTTAAAATAGTTGAATTAGAGATGTCTCCATATTTTTTATTTTCAAGTATTTTGTTTTCGGTGGACATTTGGTTCACTTTGGACCGAATGTTAACTTGGACATTATCGACGGTAAAATACAGATTAGGTAGGAGCCAAAAAGCGTTGACAGAAATTAGAAGAATTAAAGCCACAATCGTTCTCTTGATTACCCCATGTTTTCTTAATAAATAAACGATAAACATGGTAATTAAGGCAATAAAATAGACTAAGAAGAAAGTGGCAATGTATCCTTGAGGAATAGCTAGGATGTTGACCAAAAAAAGCAGCAAAAAAGACTTTTTACTACCCTTGTCAAGGAAATTCAAGTTGGCCAGAAATAACCATGGTAGAAATGCAAAGTGAACAGAGTATGGTTCAAAAGAAACATAAAACATTTGGAGAATGGCCAAATTGAAAAGATAAAAGATTGACCCAATAAGAATAGCGACTCTTCTGGATCCTTCTTCAAATCTTTTTAAAAGACATTTATCCAGTAGAAAATAAAGTCCAAGAGGACCTATTAAAAGCATTAATAAGTGAAAGAAGTAACGAAGGTAAATTTTTGGTAATACCAGTGTCGTCAGCCATAAAAAAATTTGTCTGGGAAAATCCGAAGCATGGCCCATCCCACCTAAAAGACCTAAACCTTGATATTCTTGCCAGACGGCAAATATTGAACGATTAATGTTCAATCCAAAGTTAAACTCTGGAAACAGATTATCCCAACCAGATAGCCAGGTATCAGGAGTAAAATTAGCCACGACAATGCTTAACCAAAGACCTAAAATTACTAAGATTGTCCAATTTCTTTTAATAATTTTAATTATTTTTTTCATAGGATTTCTAAATACTTTTTACTTATCTTTGACCAATCTCTTTTTTCTTTCATTAGCCTTGAAAATTGCGCCAACCGCTTTCTATTTTCATTTTTCCTTGCCCAGAAGATTTTTTTAGCTAGATCTTTTTTGCTTAAAGTAAACAAAAGATCATTTACCTCCAGGTGGGCTTCGTTCAAGGCCTGCTTCATGTCTTTTGATTCGGAATAGCCTTTTAAAGGTTGAGACAGAAGCGTTGGTTTGTCGTAGCCAAAAGCGAATGACAAAGGTCCAGAAGAAGAAATAAAAACTTTGTAGGGCAAGATGAAAAGATCAGCTGCTGAAAAATAAATTGGGATTTCTTCTTCAGCGACGAAACCAGGAGTTAAAACACCCATTTTTTTAGCCTCACTAATTAAATTCTTGACAAATCTGGCATATTTTTTATCAGCCATATGATTCGGGTTTCCCCCACCGGCCAGGATCAATTTCGCTCCCCTAACATTTTTCCAAGCTTTAACCAGAAAATCAGCTCCTTTATAGGGAGAAAGGAAACCAAAATAGAGAACGTAGAAATTTTTTTGAGAAAGCCCAAGTTTTTTCCTGGCTAGCCTTTTATTCATTAACTTTTGTTTTTCCACTGCGTGAGGAATAGTAACTATTTTTTCATTATCCCCCAAAATTCTTTTAAATTTCTCTTCGAAAACTATTGCCTTGGCGGAAATCAGAAGAAGGAGACGATAAAAAACATTTTTGGTCAAGTTAAGAAGTTTTGCTTTAAACTTGTTTTCCTCGAACTTTTCAAAGTCTTCAATAATTTGGTGAAGAATAAAGTAGATCTTTTTCCCTGACAATTTAAAAAGAAAAAACAAAGCTAGAAAAGGGACTATTTTAGGCAAGCTGCCGAACATGTAAGCCTCAAAGGGAACAAGAATAACATTTGTTTTGCTTTCTCTTACTTGCCATAAAATTTTAAAAATATCGATAATTTTTCCTTTTCTCCAGATTCTTTTTATCAAAATGCCTTTCTCTTGATATTCTTCTGGCTTTTTGAGAATCTCTGCCAAAACGACTATCTGAAGACTTTTGTCCAGATTTTTGATCGCCAAGAGGGTGTTTTTGGTGTAGGAAGCAAGGCCGACTGTTTTTTGGCCGTGAATGGAACCTCTTTCAGGGTAGCTGGTAATAACCACGATCTTTTTTTCAGTCATTTTTTAGTTTCCGCAGCAAGTTGATTAGGAAACTTGGATAGCAAAGACGGGGTTTTTGCTTAGAGGAAGAGTAAATTGAGAGTAGTAAATCCGGATTTTTATTAAATCAATTATTGATTGAGGCAAATCTTTGATTAGCCTGACTTTTGATTGATGATCATCGCTCCACAAAACAGCCTTTTCAGCAACTTCAAATCCTAGTTTTTGAGCTAAAAACAAAATCTCCGCATCATAGGCCCAGCCATTAACAAAACTTCGATTAAAGATCGCCTCTTTTGCGTCTTTGGAAAAGACTTTAAATCCGCAGGTAAAATCAGTTACCCAAGTATTCAAGAGCAAGTTGGATAATAAGGTGAATCCTCTTCCTAAAACCTGTCGATAGAAAGGTTGGGGCACAACCACTGTTGGTTCGCCGTTTTTTCGAGTGCCAATGATTACTGGCACGCCTTTTTCGATAAAAGGCAAAAATTTTTTGAACTCAGAAATTGGAGTGGGAATGTCGGCGTCGAAAAACAGAGTGTAATCGGATTTGGAAAAAAGCATACCGACTTTAATAGCATAACCTTTGCCTTTATTGGGCTTATAACTATAAATTTCAACTTTTGTTTCAATGCTATTCTCTAATTTTAGTTTTTGATTTTTGATCTTTTTTATTGTCTTATCGACTGAGCCATCATCGACGAAGATAATCTTTTCAAGTTTAACGCCATTAAAATTAAAGCCCTTTGACAAGGCTTTGAAGGTTTTATTGAGTCTTTTTTCTTCGTTAAAGACTGGTATGATAATTGATAAAGTTTTCATTTCCTTTCCTCTAACCTCAAATTATTAGTTTAAAGATAAAGGAAAGGAAGGGTATTTCCACAGCTATGTGGGTTTACCCTTCCGGCGGGCTACGGGGGTGAGCGGTCATTTTCAGCTGCACTGCTGAATGCCGCCAGGAACTGGCTGGAAGCGTACCTCAAACGAGGGATCCTCTCGCAAGCCGAGGTCTCTCTCATTCTCGAAGAGCTGACAGACGTTGTGGACTGCGTCGCCCCTCGGGTAAGCGCTTACTTCACGAAATGTGCCAGCGTGGATCTCCGCGCCTTGGCCGACGCCTTCGTGGACGACGGTGATGTCGTCGACCACGTCAAGAGTGCATACCCATCCACTCGGACAGGTAGCCTCCACTGACTCGTCAGGAGCGCCCCGCCATACGAAGGCAGAGCACTCTTCTGCCAGCCGCTGGACAGAGATGCCTGTTAGGCTTTGAGCCTGTCCAGTGGTCACGCCTTGAAGGCATTCCCCGACTATTTCCTCCGGTTGTGTTGGAGGAGACGAAGATGTCGGAGGTGCTTCAGGGGTTGGTGCAGCTTCCTCTTCTGGCTGTGGCGCTGGAGCGACCGGTTCAGTAAAGGTTTCGACTAAGTCGTCTATTGACGCGGAGAGGTCACTGATTTCCTCCCCCTGGGACTCGACGGACCCAGCCAACGCGTCAATCGCCTTACTATGGTCATTGAGCTCGCTTTCCAGCGGCCCTAGATTCACAGTCACCTCTTCGGTTGGTACAGTTGCCTGTGCTTGAACCCAAAACGAATAGCAGCCGAACACGAGGCAAACCAGCACCAAACCAAAGAGTGCCACCCCGAAAAGTGAAGCAAAAACTTTGGTCATTTTAACCTCCCTTTAAATTCACTCATCAGTTTTGTTTTTTTCTCCCCAAAAGGAAAATCGGCAGTTGCCGATGCTCTTGGTTCGAAAAACCAATGAGGGTCCTTGTGGTGGTTAACCACTTATTGCCCAGGACTGAGGCGGGAATTTTGAGCATAGCCCATTCTAGACACAACCGACAAAGTTATGCCCACAACGGGCCTGCCCAAAAATTTTAGGAGGTTTATTCCCCGTATGCCTTGTTAAAGAGCTTTTTCTAGGTCAAGGATTAGGGCGCTAATCACCCCTCTTTGAACCCAGAGCAAGGATTCTGTAAAGCAGGAGCCTTACTCCAAGCTCAAATTAAATTTTTTTAAACTTCAGTAAAGAAATACCGGTGAGACCAGAAAGTAATGAAATCCCAAGGAGAATTAAGCTGTTTTGGGGTCCAGTGGGCGGTAATTCGGCGGCTAAAACTTTTCTTGAAATACAAACCTGTGAACTATCTTCATCGACTTCATCACCTGACCAAGCTTTGGCACGATTGATTGTGTTTGAGTCACAGATAAGCGCTTCATTTGGAATATTTTCTTCAGTTTTAACTTTAACCTTAAATTCTCTTTCAACTTCCTCATCCGGGTCTAAATCGTCAATTTCAAAATCTAAATCTCCGGAAACTAATTCGAAATAATCAGGCAAAGTATCTTCAACATAAACTTTGTCGAATTTTTCGTCACCAACATTTTTAATCTTTAACTTGAAGGTGATTTCTTCTCCTGGAGCAAATTTATAGATATCTGCGCTGACGCCGACGAGATTATCTTTAAATTCGTTATTTTTGGGATCCCAAACTTTTTTATCTAAAAGTAGATCAATTTCTCGACAAACTTCACCTTCATATTGAGTTTCACAACGAACTATCGCCAAAACAGAACCGGCTTTGGCGCAAAATAACCAAAACCCGAAAGCGATGATAGCTAATATCAATTTCTTTTTCATCAGAAATAAAAAACTGCTCTTGGCAGTGTCAAATAGTTTAACTTATAGGCCTGCATTTGTCAAGCCTTTTTCTTCAGGAATGGCAATGACGATTAATCTTTTCCAAGTCGTTCCTGGAGGCCAACAAGTTTGTAAGACGAGTTTTTTTTCGCCTTCTTGAGAGACAAGGTAACCTAAATCGTTCGGTTCGGCAATTATTTTTTCTTTAACTTGATAGACAAAACTTTTTTCTTCATAAATAAGCACAATTTCATCCCCTTCGTTGATGTATCTTAAAGGGTAAAGTAAGGCGTTGTAGCGAGCAATATTCCACGGGTAATCAGTCGAATGTCCAAAAATATAAATTGTTCCAGGCTGATCCGGGAAAGAAGTTCCTTTTGCGTGAGCGACGCCATTTTTAAGGGCTAATTCATATTCTTTCGGATTAGCGGGATCAACCGAACTTTCAATTTTGGCATTAATCCCCAACTTGGGAATAATCAAACTGAAATTCCAGTCTGCCGGAGTGAAAACGCCTTTTTTCTCAAGAGTGAGAAGCTGACCAAAGTCAATCGGAGCTTCGGTATTGCTGGTAGGATTCGTCAGTTGCTGTCTTCGAAAATTCAGTTCAGCGCTAAGAATTGGAATCAAAACTAAAAGCAAGGCGATTAACGAAAGGTTAAGAAATAAAAATCCCAACCTTCTTTTAAGGTATCTTGGAGATTGTTTCTCTACCAGGCTGGCATCATAAATAACAACCGTCTTGCCTAAGATCATCTCCCACAAACTTCCTTCTTGGCTTATAGTATAGCAAAAAGTGTCCTGAGACTCAATTCTTGATAAACCAATCTTCCAGTGTTATGATTTTTTTAATGAAAAAATTACTAAGAATCCTCATTATCTTTATTTTTTTGGGAGAAATTATCTATGTTTATTTTCATCTTTTAAATCGCGAGCAGAAAGGCCAAGTAAGTCTCAAAACAGATTTAAGTACTGAAATTACTCCGACTCCAACTCCTCTTTCTCAGCCAACCTCAACTAATACTCCCGTGCCAAAACCAGTAGGTTTTTGTTTAAATATTCCGGTTCTCACTTATCACCATATTCAGCCTCTTTCCATCGCTGAAGAAAAAGAGCAGAAGAACATTACGGTTGACAATGAAATATTCGATTCCCAAATGAAGTACCTAGTAGATCATGGCTACCAAACGATTAAAGCCGAAGACTTAGTTTTCGCCTTAATTAATCATCAAAAACTAAGCGGAAAGTCGATCGTCATTACTTTGGATGACGGCAGTGATGATGCGTACCTATATGCTTATCCGATCGCCAGAAAATACAATCTTGTTTTAAATTTAATGATTGTCACAGGACTTTTAGAAAATCCAGGTTATTTGACCTGGGGACAATTGAAAGAAATGGTCGGCTCAGGTTTAATTACAGCTTATAATCATTCCTGGTCGCATAATTATTTAACTAAGTCAAGTCGAGAGAAGATCGCATCAGAAATATCGACCTCGAAACAGCAAATCGAAGAAAATTTGGGCAAAAAATCGAACATTTTTGTTTATCCTTATGGGGTTAGTAATAATGAAGTGACAGAAGTTTTAAAGCAAGAAGGTTATCTTGGAGCTTTTACGACAATTTCAGGTACAACTCAATGTGAATCCTATTTAATGGGTTTACATCGAAATCGAATCGGGAATGCCCCTTTATCTTCTTATGGTTTTTGAAACTAAAATAGTTGGAATGAAGGAAAGAGAAGAAATAAAAGCTTATTTATATTAGAATCAATAAATTTTATATTTCCCCTCTGTTAAGGTATAATCACGGCGTGAGTCCAGAAAATTTTCCTTCAAGAATAGATTTAAACATTACGGCTAGGTGTAATCTAAATCCTCCGTGTCCAATGTGCATCGGCCCAGATCGGTCAGTCCAAAATGAGCTTAGCACCGAAGAGTGGAAAAATGCGATCAAGTTTTTTGCCGACAGAGAAACAAGCAGCGTTGTCTTTACTGGTGGTGAGCCATTAATAAGGGAAGATATTGTTGAGTTACTAGGTTATGCAAAATCTTGTGGCTTGCGAACAACTTTGTCAACAAATGCACTTTTGCTGGCCGAGCACATTAAAGAAGTAGTGGCGTATGTTGATGAAGTTGGTATACCGATTGACGGGTCGACAGAAGAAGTCAATAGTTTGTTAAGACCGGGTAATGGCCGGCAGCTTGAAGCGGCCATTTCGGCGATTAGACTATTACGAGAAGAAAAACCAGACATTGAAATTACAGTCAGAACTGTAGTCACTCAAGCTAATATCGAAAGTTTATCAGAGATCGGCAAGTTGCTTACAGGGCTTCCGAGAATAGATAGATGGAAGTTGTATGAATTAGTCCCTACTGCTGGAATTGTTTATACAAAAGATGTTTACAATTGGGATACGTTGAAGCTAGATCAAGATACATTTGAAGAAACAATTACAGCCTTAAAGTTGAAGTTCCCCGATCTAAACATTGAAAGTCAAACAATAGCGGCTCAAACACAAGGATATGTTTTTGTTTGGCCGGATTCTAAAGTTTTTAGCCTTTGGAATTTGAACATTGGAGACTTTCGTGAAATTCCACCCAAAACTTTAGAGGCAAGACTTCGTCAACTTCCAATCCATCGTTAAAGAGGATTTACTATTTGGTTCCTAAGGGTGGCGTACGGGATTCGAACCCGCAACCTTCCCCTCCACAGGGGGACGCTCTACCATTGAGCTAACACCACCGTTGTGCCGCGTCAAACGCGGCTACCACGTTCGACGTGGTGCCCCTGGAGGGAGTCGAACCCCCAACCTACTGTTTAGAACACAGTTGCTCTATCCATTGAGCTACAGGGGCAAGTTGAGCGGGATACGGGAGTCGAACCCGTCTTCTCAGCTTGGAAAGCTGATGTTGAACCGATCAACTAATCCCGCGTCGGGGTGGCCGGTTCTGCCCCGACTACCTCACGGTCCCAAACCGTGCGCTCTGCTAATTGAGCTACACCCCGTTTGAATTGGTGCCGGGGGCCGGACTCGAACCGGCATGATGAAAACTCATCATTGGATTTTAAGTCCAACGCGTCTGCCAATTCCGCCACCTCGGCATAATTTAGATATCTAATTATACCTTGTTTTTCAACAAAAATCATCATAAAATTGACTAATGGATTTAAAACAATTTATTTTAAACGTCGGACTTTTGGGTGTTTTTGTCATTATTTTTGCAGAATCAGGTTTATTTTTTGGTTTCTTTCTGCCTGGAGATA
>Ga0315285_10002425_pt1 | contig 19420 bp, 15 predicted proteins | sample YL17G09_36_MG_FD_203698 | JGI IMG/M metagenome (GOLD analysis project Ga0315285, IMG submission 203698) | Sediment microbial communities from Yellowstone Lake, YNP, Wyoming, USA - YL17G09_36 | ecosystem: Environmental > Aquatic > Freshwater > Lake > Sediment | place: USA: Wyoming | collected...
TGACACGAGACCCCACTATCACCTCTTTCAACTCGCGAACAGCAGCTGCAACGTCGAAACTTGTGAACTCTCTCTTGCCCAACTTCCCACGCGCAAAAGGTATAACACAAAACACTATAAATAGGCACCTTTGGCCAAAATGGTGACGTCTCCCGCATACCCCCCTTTTTTGGTGTCGTGTCGTTTAGTTCGAACGCTAATCTGGAGGTGATTACGTTGGAGCATGAAAAAGTGGTCAAGTGCCCTCAGTGCAGTTGTATGCGAGTGTACAAAGATGGAATCCGATATACGCAGTCTGGGCAGGTGCAGCGATATCTTTGCCGCAATTGTTGTTATCGATTTTCTTCCTAACAATTCAATAGATTCCCCAAAAATCCCCTTTTTTATGGTTCAAGTGATCTCAGAATCGATATTTCGTAGGCTTATCCGAGAGAACGCAATGTGTTATAAGTTGGCAGAACGAAGAATCCCCCTTCAAGGCAGGAATGCGGTGGTTCTGTGGCGCCTAAGAAGCCATCATGTATTAAGGCAAGCAATGAAGCTGCTGTCTTTGTCTCTTCGCTGAGGCAGGGCAGCTATCTTTTGAAGATTGTGAATGCTGGCTTGGACGTGTTGAAGTTGAACATGTTTGCTGGGGAGAGGATGGGGAAAAGGAAGTATCCAGAGTATTATGTTCAGAAGTATGGAGTGAACAACTTGTACAAGTACAATTTGGATTCAAGTACGCGATTGATATGCACGCTTGTCGCGGAAGAAACAGGGGTTGCTGTCGTCGCCTTGGAAATCTTGGATCATAAGAAGTATGAAGAGAGATTTGGCTATGGCTAGCCTTTGTGCCTATCTGAGTTGTACGCTTGTTTCGATTAGTTTCTTGAGTTTCGGGTTGTCTGGGAACACCCAGATTATCTTATTCTTGTCGTAGACTATTTTGTTGGAGCTTTCCAGATAGTCAAGTATGCGGTTGAATGTCTGATACTGGACTTGTCTCGGCAGACTCTGGAGAAGGCTCTTCTTTGTTGGATATGACTTGGCTTCTCTGATGGCTTTTTCAACCATCAATATCGTGTCAAGCTGAGGCTCATGAATAACCTTCGTAGTCATATGTTTCCCTCCAGTTGCCCTGATATGAAGGGGGCAGTCTATTATATAAACTTATACAACATCACAAGTCTATACAACAGCTGATAACTTGCGAATCTGCATTCAGCACGCAACAGCTACGTAGAGATGGAGACATAGTTGAGAAAGAGAAATACAGATGCAGCATATCGTTAGCTCCACGGTTCTAAGTGGATTACCGATATATCGGTAACTCGCCACTTATAAATACATTACCGATACGTCAACGCGAAACAATCTGCTAAGACGCGAAGACTTTTTGTAGAAATTTAGCGCAGTTACCCATCAATGGGCATATAGCGTTAAATTCCTTAAAAGCGCGCGCTCTTGGGAGATTCACCACCTCCAAAATTGGCAGACCTTTGTCTGCATCAGGAACCCTGCAGATCTTGACAAAGTAAGCCAGCTTCTCCGAGCTTAGACCGCGCACGACTTGGATACCTTGAATAGAGAGAAGAGTGCTTGCGTACTACTTGGGATGGAAGGAGAATGAATCCTGTCGACGTCTTGAAGCAGCTCATAGCGTTTCCAACATACCAAGTTTCGTTGGACGAAGTTGAAGAGGGCATGAAGGACTGCGCTTCCTTCTTGTCTTCGAATCTTGAGAATTTGGGCTTTAGAGTGAGAATTGACGAGCTCTTCAACGTCACTGCGGAAAAAGACTTTGGCGGGAAGAAGTCGTTCTTGATCAACTCGCATTATGATACGGTTCCTCCGTCATCCGATTGGAAGGATGCTCTCACTCCTATATTGAGGAACAACAAACTGTTCGGACTCGGCGCCTCCGACGCCAAAGGCGGAATCGCTGCCACTCTTGGCGCGCTTTCCCGTCTAGAGAGGTGCAGATTCTCAAAGCTTATTGTGTAATTCGTCAACTACGAAGATAACGCAATCAGTTATCGTGGAAAAAGATGGTTGGGAGAGCCCTATTTTCTTTCAAACAATCCTGATTTCGCGGTGGATTATGGTCTGAACGTTGAGCCTACCGTGACTAACGACAAATGGACTGTAAGCGTCGGATGCACTGGAAGAGTGTCTTTCACCGTAAGCGTTCGGGGCAAGGAGGCTCATTCTTCAACGCCTCATCTTGGAAGAAACGCCATATATGACATGTGCGACGTAATCAATTCGATAAGACGGATTTCGCCGGGAAGATTTGAGCTAGACGATTTTGAAGCTGAGATGCCTGTCAACGTAGCCATGATCGAGGGTGGACGAGCGATAAATATCGTTCCGGGACAGTGTAAGATAACCTGTGAACGCAGAATCTTTCCTGGAGAGAACCCTCAGGAGATAATGGAAACCATAGGTTTGGCTCTTCAGAACTTGGAGCATGTAGAAGCAGAGTGTGATTTCAACCCGAATGTCCAGCTTCCCTACATCGTTGACAGAAACGAAGAGGTAGTCTCTCTTGTCTTGGACTCTTTTCACCAGAGACTTGGGTTCAGACCTGATCTACGAATAGAGCTAGGGAGAACAGATTCTGTCTATCTTTACCACGATGGAGGCATAAAAACCGTCATCGCTGGCCCTGGACACATGGGACACGCTCCGAACGAATACATCAACACGGACCGACTGCTCGAGTTCACCGAAGTACTGCTAACTGTGCTTGAGGAACCAAAAAGCAGATGACTACGAACACGCGCGCAGCGAACAACAGAACTGACAGAAGCCGACTACCAATACGATTGGGACGTCGATAATGTCAAACTATCTAGAAAGAGGAACTGAGTCTAAGAATGTATGCTGAAAAGCCAGGGATGGGAGTTGGACCTCCGACTAGTGGAGAAATCTCCCGCAACCTCCCTTTTTTCGCGCGCGCTTTCGGAAACCAAAATAAAAGTTACTACCTACGCGCAAAATCTACCTACCTAAGGCTTTAGCCTGCCAAAGTGGCGACGTCTCCCGCACTTTCCCCCTTTTTCTGGGAGCTATGTAGACCTTCAGGAGAAATCTGGTTCAGGAGGTGTATCTGTGATGGTTCAGGAAACGGTCAAATGTCCTCAATGCAACAGTCAGCGAGTGTACAAGGACGGAATCCGATACACGCGTTTCGGAGAAGTGCAGCGATATCTATGTCGAGATTGTTGTTATCGGTTTTCATGCTGAGGAGTATTTCAGCCCTGCAGCTTCCCATTTTTCTGCAATTCTCAAGAAGAACCGCTATGGTTGGCTTTTTTATTGCGTGCCGCTTTTCGAATGATCAGATATCATTATTTTTATTTCTCTAAACCTTGTGATTCCAAACATAACTACTAAGGAAATGAGAAAAAAATATAATGAAGATTGATGTATTACTGCAATAGGTGGTGTCAGAAATGGAACGTGATCTAGAAGCGTATGCTTCAAGGGAGATTATGAGGTTATATGGAAAACACGCGCTCATAGCAACGAATGAAACACTACCTGGCCATATCAAAATTGACTTCCATCTGAAAGACGCGAATGATGCTGATGTGTTCGTAGAGATCTCAAACCGTAGAATAGAACGTTCCATGCTTAGCAAGATACTCAACCTATATTCCTCGATTTCTAACATCGAGCCTTCTCTAAAGAAATTCGAGTTGGTGATCATAGGGCGTGAGGTTGCTTCATCAGTGAAAAAGGAGCTTGAGAGACTTCCTATCAGACTTCTCACATTCAGAGAGCTGGGCATAACGAAGACAAAACTGCTAGAGATTGAAGAGGAGCGAAGACAGTTTAGAATTCGAAAACTGTCTCCCGAAGAGGCCAGTTTAGTGGCCAGGTGGGAGACTGAGAAGAGGACTACGATTCGACCGACAGATGTTCAAGAAATTCTGCGTTGCACACTTGATCACGCCTATTTTCTGCTTCATAATCTGGAACGGAAGAAATGGCTTGAAAGAATAAACACCGGTATCTACCAGTTTGTCCCCGCTGCCTATGGTTATCCAGAGAAAATCCCCCCCGCCAATGCCTTCGTCGTGGGGGCAGCATTTGTAGAACCATATTACTTCAGCTACTATACGGCGAATAGTCACTATGGTTTCACTACCCAAATGCCCTTTACGTTGTTCATTGCGACGCCAAAGAAGAAGCCCAATGGCGAATGGCAGGGTGTCACTTTCAAATTTGTGACGTTGTCAAAAGAGAAATTCTTTGGTTTTCGTCGCGAAGGGGTTTTCGGTGTTGAAGTGTGTATGGCCGAACCCGAGAAGTCTTTGGTTGACTCTTTTGACAAACCACATTACGCTGGAGGAATAGAGCAACTGGCAAGAATCACCTGGCGTGGTTTGGCAAGGACCGATCAAACAAAGTTGGTTGATTATGCGGTTAGAATGAAATCACATGCGTTGGTTCAACGATTGGGGTTCATCCTTGACTTCTTGGCAAAGGAAGGATTGGCTACACCGCTGTCTTCTAATCTTAGAATTGCGTTGTTGAACCATGTCGGGAAGACGCCGATATATCTCGACAGGAAAAAGGCGAAATCTGGTTCTTACACCAGAGAATGGAAAGTGGTCAACAACCTATCCAGGGAACAACTTCTGAGCGAAATTGAAGTGCGGTGACAGAGAATGCTGGACCAGAAATACGTGACATTCTACGCTCGATCGAGCAGAGTCCCATTGGATGTAGCAGAAAGAGATGTGGTTCTGACCTATGTCTTGCGGATCCTGTCGGAGAGCGCTCTGCCAGAGTTAGCTTTCAAAGGGGGAACATGCCTGAAGAAGACCCACTTTGGAAGAACTGGGCGGTTCTCGATGGATCTGGACTTCACGAGTCTAGGTGTGACCGTGGATGAACTCCAAAATGTGCTCGGAGGTCAGCTACATAACCATAGTCACTATGGCATTAACTTCAAAATTGCAGAAGAAAATGTCAGGGCAGGATTCGGTGCTGCTGCTGAGTCTTACATAGCCGTCGTCGACTATGCTCACAGTTGGAATGCCAGCGAGTTCACGCTTGAGGTCAGTTACAGAGAGAATCCACTTCTTCCTCTGCAAAATGTGCTTATTTCGGATGAGTTGTATTTCAAGTTCCTCGAGTTTCAGAGATTTGCTCTAAGATGCTTGCAGAAAGAGGAGCTTCTGTCGGAGAAGCTGCGGGCAGCGTTCCAGAGAATTCGAGGACGTGATCTTTACGACTTGTATTTGTTCTCGGAAAGGCCGTTTGACAGAGATTTGGTTAGAAAGCTTGTTGTTGTCAAATGCTGGAATGTCAGAGAACCCTTCATTCCAGAGTCGCTCTTGGATCAGATATCGACGGAAAGATACGATTGGGCCGATCTGCAGCGATTGGTCAGAAAGGGAGATCTGCCCTCTGAAGCAGCCCTCGTTAGAAGAGTCGTTAAAGAGTACGAGTTTCTGAAAGATTTGGACAGTGATCTAAGCAAGATAGTCAAAGATTCCAAATCTCATAGGAACAGCAGGTTAGTGGCTGAAGTTCTGAAAACTGCAGCAAGGCAAGGCTCACGTGCTTGAATCAGCAAAACTCAAGTCTCAGATTGCGCGCGCTTCATTAAATGGTGACATTCTCCCCGACGGATTTCAGCAGATGAACTCTGTCCCACCACTTGTCGTACGTGTCTGCGTGCTCCGTGTGAACTGGGATGACTAGCTTGGGCTGAGCTTTGTTGACAAATTCCTTTAGCTGAGGTCCGGAAGCGTGACCTGAAACGTGAGTGGATCCTGATCTCATGCCAAAATGGTTTACCCAGTTCTCTATCCTCTGCCAGTCGATCTCCATCTCGATGTCAAACGGTTCGCAAACAGATTTTATGTACACGGAACCATCTGCGGGTTTCAAGTCTATCAGCTCTTTTAGGTCGAAGTTGGTGGCAAAGAACATGAACTTGTTCTGTTCGCCTTTCACGTCAGTGTGGCATATGCAATTGTTTAGGTAGTTTCTTTCCCATTTGTCATAGTCCTGATGTAGGAGTCTCGGGTCGCAGCTGCTTCCTATCAAACCCCAGTCTTTTCTCATTGCATACGGCGCCAGGTTCTCGTCATCGAGTCTAGGAACGTTCGGACTGCACTTGCTTAACTGTTCAATCAGATACGCTTGCTTGAGGCTTATCGTCAGAGTCTTGTCCAGTTTCTTGGCAGCGTTCAAGAAGGAAGTCATTCTGTCGGTGTCCCTGACAGGCCAGCTGCAGACTGTCAGACCCTTGGATTTTGATGCAATGGTCTGGACTTCGTCCTCAACGTCGGATTCTTTGCGTGAGCTTTCTTCGTTTACTCTTGTGCCCTCAATTATCAGCACGTCAGGCTTGTCGCAAGCTTCCATAAATTTAGCCGTCTTGTCAGCTCTTCTTCCGTGGAATCTCATGTCGCCCGTGTAGACGATCGTTCCTTCAGATGCGTGGATTATGAAGCCAGTGGCGCCGGGAAGTGAATGATCAACATTGAAAGGTATCACTTCTATTCCATCTATCTTGAACTTTCTTCCGAATTCGAATATCTTGAAGTTTCTAGGTATGACGATGTCTTTGTGAGTGTGGGTGGTCTTTCGGCTTATCTCACCACTTTTGTTGATGTAGGTTTCAAAGCTTACTGTCAGTTCAGTTAAGTCTGTGTAGCTCCCGCTCGCAGTATCATTCAAAGCCTTGAGAATTGCGAAAGTCTCTTCTGAACAATAGATAGGCAAGTCTTCTCTAAGGTGATGAATGTAAGCAGAATGGTCAGCGTGCGCGTGCGTTAACAGCAGACCTTGATATTCTAATTCTTCTGGCTCCCTTCCCATATGCTTGAGGTAATCTCTACGGTACAAACCCTTCAAGTCAGGTATCAAGCCGAACTCCAAGAAATCCCCTAGGCCGTTGCATTTTCTCGGCTGCAAAAACTCTGAGAAGTATTTGCCCGCTTGATTGAAACTCATGCCAAAATCCAGGAATATCCTGGTCCCTCTGTCCTCCAATAGAATCTTGTTGCCGCCGACCTCGTTGACGCCGCCATAGAAAGTCAGGGAAACCATGATTATGATTATGGAAATCAGCAATTAAGACTTGGGATTAGCGCGTGCCACTGCGTTTTGGTGTCCCACTTAGAATTGGCTAGAAAGCTGTTCAAGACGCTGTTTCGGAGATAGGTCATTTTCAGAAAGGAAAAATTGATCGCTTAAATCTCTCAGACTTGGAACATAATATGATGGCAAAATGAACGAATTGAGTGCTGTGCTAGGGATTCCTGAGAAAGGAGAAGACGAGACAATTCCATGTTTAGTTTTGAGAATCAAACTATCCGATTACTGGATCCAGGCGCTGGAGCCGGCATTCTAAGCGCAATAGTGGCCAGAAGGCTTTGAGCAATGACTGAAAAGTTTTGCTGCCAAAATTGCGGGAAGGAAATCACACAACAACAATACGTCGAAAACGATGGTTTGTGTGACGACTGCAAGGAAGATAAAGAGTTTGAGGAAGAACAGGACGAAATGGACGAAGACGAAGACTTCGGAATTGCACCACACTATTGACCCCTTTTCTGTTGTCTATCCGCCATCCTTATCATAGCGTGTGAGAAGAAAGGAGATCGGGAAAAAGGTTGATCTGACATGTGGACATGCAAGGTTTGCCGGCACCTGAACAAAGATGAGTCAAAAATCTGCGAACAATGCAGAGCGCTGAGAGTAGAGCCAAGTGAAGAGGAGATCAGGCGCCGCAGGACTGAGCAGCAGGAGAGCGACATGTGGGACGAAGACCAAGGGTTAATGTGACACCGGGGCTTTCTGCGGCGAGCAGCACACGCATTATTGATCCTCGAAGAGTCTTAATCATGTTGCCAAAAAGCAAGCGAGTACTACTCCCACAAGTCTGGATAAGCTTCGAAGGGTTGGATTTCTTATTAGGTTTTCAATATTCGTGGACCAAGTTATGACGATGCAGTAAGGAAGGTTATGCATGAGTTTGAATGCCAAAAGAAGATCGGAAAATGAATGTCGAGGCAGAAAGCAGACCACGACACGTTAACGACTTGATCTGGCCAACGAGTCTGTCTAGAATATCTCATAGGAATTGCCGTAAGTATTCCACTATTTTCTGGTAGGCTTGCTCTTCATCTGGTCCGTACCTGAAATGTCTGTCGCTTCTAATTAGAGCATGACCTTCGTATTCTCCAACTGGCTTGTTGTTTTTGATTCTGAAGACGCATCTGGTAACAGTGTTTAGACCTCGCGTTTGGAATGAAAGTACGGGATATCGTATGCCGTGTCTATGAACATCATATTTGCCGTTGTCCTTTCTCTCTACTACGAATATCCCAATGGCTTCCAGACCTACTAGACTCTTGAGGAGGGAGCCCTTGTACTTTGGAAAGTGAACCTTCTCCTGCGACTCTTTGACTTTTTCGTTCATTTCGTCGATCTTCGCCGAGAGAGTATCTCTGTCCCAGAGTTCTATGTTCAACTTTTTCGCATCTTTCATTGCCTGTTCGGTAAAGTAAGAGGTGGCGACAACCATTGACTTGCTGCAACCATAGATGTCCTTGCCGCCTTGAGTTTTCAGTATTACATTGTTCGAGATCTTCATGGTCCTCTTGTATCTCTTGGCCTGAACCGCAATCATTTCGTTATCTCTATTCACTACCAGATCGACGCCGGAGTCAGCCGTGATTTTTGTTAGTTCAACTGAATAGCCCATTTCTTCAAAAAACCATTTCAGGAAATATTCGAATTCTCTTCCTGAAAGATTATCGAGGGCATATATGTTGATTCCTGCTGGTTTGGCATCTTCTTTTTCTTCATTCTCTCTTGGTTCTAGCTCTTGAATCTTCTCTTTGAGTTTGTAAGCTGTTTTGAGGTTGAAGTTGCCTTCGATTCTCTCGGCAAGGATTCTTGCGTTGTATTCTGGGATATCGAGTCTTCTTTCAAGGAATTGAATCAAATCTATGTCGCCGTAACGATCCAGTATTTCGCCTAGAAGCCCATTGAATTTTACATGCTCCATGCTAGTGCCCTCTGAATTTTTCGAATAGTGAGATAGTCTTTTGATGGACAACGGTGTCTCCTTCAACTACGAACAACGTGTCTGAGAAGAGGCCTTTCGCTATTGCCACCGAGTTCATTCGGTTTCTGCCGATCAACCATCTTTTAGTTTTGCTGCGCGATGCGTCATGCCGAACAATGGATGATACAATGCTGAACTCGCTTGTTTCTGAAAAATGATTGCATGCAGGGCATTTTCCATTGATGAGTGATTCTGGTGAGTATTGCTGTTCGCAAAGGGTGCATTTGGCGAACTTGGTGCAAGAACAGACTCTCTTTCCGAGGGCTCGACATATTCGGTACTCGTCTATTCCTATAGGGGCACTGCAGTTGTCGCATTTTATGATGTGTTCACTGCAGTACATCATTCCGGATTCTTTGCTTTTTGCCGCATTCGAAATTGAAAACAGCTTTCCGCACTTCACGCACTCAGTACAGCAATTGATGCACACGCTTGATTCATCATAATTACACTTGAACTCAAAGAGTTTCGAGTTCGGCTTTCGGCAGACACTGCATTGAAAGCTTCTTTCTTGCTCAATATACTCGTTTGTTATTGCGTCAACTGGTAGATCATAATTCTTGGAGTATATTTTGCCAAGGTCAATGGTTTGTTTGATACAGTCTATGCATAAGTAGAACCCGTCCTCGGTTGCATATCCTTCATAAAAAGCCTTTCCGCATCCAGAGCAAATAACCTGAGCGGGGCTGTCAATGCCGACGATGAATGAAGATTCTATCTTCGAACTGTTGTGCAAAGTGATCTCAAAGGATACTCTTTCAGTTCTTATTGAAAGGAGGTTGAGAAATTTGATGTCAATTGCAGTTTTGAGTGATTCTCCTTCTCTTTGCAGCGTCGTTTCCTTGTCGGTTTTCCATTTTTCCTCATCGAATTCAATGTCCTTTTTTGAGATAGATCTCTCTAGCTTCTCCTCTTCCAGTTGTCTTTCGAGGTTTCTCAGTCTACCCGTGACTTGCTTCTTCAATAGTAGATCAAATACGATTTGTTTGTCTTTCAGTATTGAGTCAAGTTTTTCGTCTACTGCAGGTTTCAGTTTGTCATACAGGTCTAGGTCCATTCTTTCTTTCGAGTCAGTGAATTCGAATTGATTTTGTGCTAGAATATCAAAGCCATAATTGTTTCCGTCTTCGTCAATGAGGATTTTCACCATCTCTTCGTTTTTTCTCATTTTGTTCTTGAAAAATGTGGAGAAATAGAATTGGAATAGCCAAAGTGGCTGTCTTCTGACGATTTTTATCGCTGTTATTTTGCCATTGTTTATCTTGTGGTAACACCTTGGGGATTTTGTGCAAAATGAGATCTCTTTGTCTTCTAGGGTCATTGTTTCGCAATAGTCACAGGAATACGTGGCATCCTTGAAGAAATTCTTCAAATAGGTTTCGGGATCCTCTCTTGTTTTCAGAGATATTGACGCTAGATTTCCTTTGGCCAAGCATTCTTGGACTATTTCTTCGAGTGCTGGACTGCCGGTTGCGATGAGATCTATTTTTCTTTCACGTGCAATTGCTGGTTGATAGGTGAACTTTGTTGCACCCAGAGATTGTGGATATTCTATCTCAAAGAATTCGTTACATGTGTCAGTCAGTTTTCCTCCTTCTGATTCCACAAATGCTCTAATGAATCTGTGTAATTCAGTATTGGCGTATTTGGCGCTCAATCTAGAACACCCTTCGTGAATTTCTCTGCCAGCTCCTGCTTCTCCCGCGCGTAGTTTATGTCGTTTGACAGCTTTTCCAGTTCTTGTCTCATGTCAATACGGCTCGTGCTCCTTAGCAGAATTTCCATGACAGTTTTTTCAATGTCTTGCATTCCTTCTTTTATCTCTGCAAGCACAGTCTCCATCTTTCCAATTGTAATACTGAACAAGTCTATCTTCTGATATAGAATGTGAAGCACGTAATCGTCAATCGTGTCTTTTATGCTCAGATTGAAAATCGTTACATCACGCTCTTGTCCGAATCTGTGAATTCTGCCGATTCTTTGCTCAATTTTCATGGGGTTCCAATGTAAATCATAATTGAACATTACGTTGCAGTTCTGCAGGTTGAGGCCCTCGGCTGCAGCATCAGTGGCTACCAAATAGCGTATTTTGCCTTCTCTAAATTCTTCAATAGCTTGGTCTCTTGCAGACGATCCCATGTCGCCGACATATATTTCAGCTCTTCCGAATTGCTGGTCAAGTACTTCCTTCAGCTTGGCTACCGTAGCTTTCCTTGAACAAAAAATGAGTGCTTGCTCCTTGCCTATCTCTGTGAGCACACTCTTCAACAGTTCCAGTTTGGAAGATTGAATCTTCGTTGCAAGTTCAATCAGATTGGATATGATAGCGCTTTCCGAGGGATATTTGTCATATCTTTTTCTCAATGATTCGATTGTTGCATAGGGAGAGCTTGACAATGATTGCTGCATGGAAATTGCCTGAAGGACAAGGATCGCTTTGCTTTGCAGTTCAGTTATTCTTCTTATAGGATTCTCTCTTTCAAGCTGTTCTATGGTCTTGAACCGATTGTTGCCTATGTCTTTTAGATATTGCGTTGCCTTCTCGATGAATTCGCGTTCGGCCTCATTCGCTTCTATTCTGCGTGATTCCACGAATCTCTTCGTGAAAGGTATGTCAGTCTCCACCCTTCTAGTTCTGCACATCACATTGTAGATAGTTTGTCTGAGTTCCTCAACCATACTGCGTCTAACAACGCGACATCTGGTGTCTGCCACGTAGCGAGATATGAATGAACGTTCTGTTTCAAGAAGTCCAGGATGAATCAAGTCAACCAAACTATACAGGTCAGTCAGTTTATTGCAAAGAGGAGTTGCCGTCAGAAGTAGAAGGTAGTTTCTTGGGACGCTTGTCAAATGCAGTCGCCCCTTGCTTTTGGTGTTTCTGTATGTATGTGCCTCATCGACTATGACAAGATCCCAGTTTCGCTTTTCAATTTCTTTGAACCTTCTTACCATTAAACCAGATGAGCATATTATTCTGTCATCGGCATCAAAGTCGACAAACTCCTTTTTGTCATTTGCCACGGCGAAATTCTCGCCGAATTTCTCTGCCATCTCCCTTTTCCACTGAAGCAGGAGGCTCTTCGGAACGATTATCAAAACGGAGTTGACGATTCCTCGAATGAGGAGCTCTTTCATTATTATTCCAGCTTCTATGGTCTTGCCCAACCCTACCTCATCTGCGAGAATCGCGTTGACATTCATTTCCTGCAGAACGGTCAAAGCTACCTTCATCTGATATGGATGCGCATCGATCTTTGTTCGCAGAACATCCATTGCGATTAACTTGTCGATAACGCCAATTCTCTTGATTTCTTGCGCTTTGAGATTAAGCCTAAACTTCTCCAAAGAATAGTATTGTCCGTTTTCAGCAAGTCTTCTTATGTTGTGAGGATCCGTGTAGTTGATGTAAGGTAAGGGCTTTGACTTCTTTGATTCATTCGATTCATCATCCTTTCCAGAAATCGAAGTGTTCTTGACTTGCGTACTCATCTTTTCTTCGCATGCGGGCTGGCCAAACTGAACCCTCATAGGAATTTCAACAGGTTTACGGACAGTTCTGTTTGGGCTCTTTGGAGTTTCAATTCGGTCAGTTCCAGATGGTTTTAGTGAAAGGAAGGTTCCGCATGCCTTGCAGAATCTGCTTTCGTTGAATTCTTGGCTGGTGTAGGTTCTCCCGCATCTTCTGCACGCATAGAGACTGGGCAACGTTATCAAGTACTGAATTGCTGGAACCTTATTATAAAGTGTAATTGAACTCTGAGGGTAGATTGATTCTTGTCTGAGTTAAGCCGTGTTTTCTTAAATAGCTTCATGAAGCAGCAGCAATCTGCAAAGAGAGGATCCGGAGTGCCAGATTTTCTTGATGCTCAGCGTTTCATTGGTAGAAAAATGGAGTTCTTCGAGTTTCAGCGCGCGCTGGAATCTTTTGCCACGCCTACTTGTCTTGAAGCATTCTAAGTCGCTCAGCTAGTAATGCTCTATCTTGGTGTCGTTCCCTCCAGAGCTTTCCATGATTTCTATATTCCTCAGCCGTGATCTTTCCTTTTCTCTGCAGTTCATTGAGTAGTTCTGTGAATTCTCTAAATTGTATTTGTTCATTTCTTGTTTCACTGTCTGGCTTTGTTATTCCGGTTGCTTCGATTGGAGGTTCATCCATCAGAGGTGGAGGGTAATTATCGTACAAGAATCTGGAGAAATACGGAAGCTCCCAAGACTGGGTTTCAGGCAAGTTCTGCTTGACTCTAAGAAGCTCAGAGATCAAGAACTGGTATTTCTCGCCCAGACTAACGTACTGCGCTGGAAAGCTGGGCTTATCCACAATCTTGTTGAAGAAATGCTCCAGATGGCTAGTCTTGAAAATTGGCAATACGTCACCACTTTCGTGGTTGAAGCAGAAAATAATCTTTTTGGCAATATGTCTGTCATAGCCCATGCCTCTTATCTGGTCCCATGGCGCGTCCACTTTTTGGGCTAAGGATTTCTCAGGATCGACCGCAACATGAAGCAGTTCCTTGAAATCTTCGAATTGATCTCTAATTTGCCTGTAAACATTTGAGTAAAGAGTCAGATGCCCAATTGGCTTCAGGTAGTACTCTAGCCAATGGAAGAATTCTCCAACTTCATCTGATTGCACTTTGAAAATATCGTCTGGATCGAGAGTCTCTATCGATTCAGGGTCCTCGACAAAGCGATATTTTGCCCTAAAATCCTTCAACGATTTCATCGCAGCGTCTATTTCGATCTTGATTACTCCGTTCTTGTCAAAAGCTCTCACTTTCTCTAACAAAGACTCTATCATTTAGCATTCTCTCTCAATATCGGTTCGATCAGGGTTTGAACAACACGTGCTAAGAAGAATTATGGGGTCGAGTAGATATTTGCATAACGGTTGCTCAGTACGCACGGACGTGTCCCAAGGTAGGTGGATAAGTATGCCTGGAAAAGACAAGTCAATGAAGAAATGTCCAATTTGTGAAGCTGAAGTGGATGAAGACGAGGAAGTTTGTCCAGAGTGCGGATGCTACCTAGAAGAGCCAGCTTACGACATTGAAGATGACTTAGGAGAATAGAATCTGTTCATGATCTTCTCGCATATGCTTGGTGTTCTTCGCTTGGCCCTGAGCAGTGGCACATGCTAAGAGTGAGTGAATTAACGAAGAGGTTTCTCTGATTAGAGTTCAAGAGCATACCCAAGAGAAGCGGAAGTAACTATGTCCTCTTTTGAACGCGCTATAGTAGTAGAACCTTGTTCTATGAGATAGTGAAGCAAACCTTTAAGCTAATTGGCAGGCATACTCTCTTTTGAATGTACATGCAAACGCGACCGGGGTTACAAAGTCTCAAGTTCCAACTACGACCTCAACCTTTGATCTAGCATTCTAAGTTGCCATTGTTTTCTTCCGGTCTCAGCTTTGCGCCACAGAGTAGCGAAGCTGTGGTTAGGCCGTGCTTCTTGACACTCCATGAGGGCGACAAAAGGTTTACTACCTATAATTAACCAGTATGATGGGAGACCCTATGATAAGCTTCGAGGACTTTTGCAGTGGTTGGGTCGACATTTGTTTCCAGTTAGAGAAGAGGGGACTAAGCAAATACAGGAAAGGAAAGATCAAGGGATCCGCGTTCGAGAAATACTTCCTAGAAAATGTTTTGTCCCCTTTTGTGGCTGAAGGTTGGGAACCTCTATGTCAGAGGTATATAGAAGGGATTAATTACAACTTTGATTTCTTGTTAGTTAACCGGCGGGTTTCTGAATTCTGTGTTGTTAAGGCGGCTGATGTTGTTGCTGCTTTCGAAGTGAAGGCACATGGTTTTTTCAGTTATGAGGCTATAGGTCACGTGAAGTCTGTTCTTGATGGTGTCGGACAGGTGCAACATGGGGCTGAGCTGTTCTATGTGACTTTCAGGGAGACCAATACATATGATAGAAAAGTGAGAGAGATTTTCGGGAATTTGGCTCAGCGGTATTATAGACTGTCTGATAGCGGTGATGGGGTTCAGTTGCCGCCCAAATGCTATTTTCCCAAAGAATGGGACAGGCTAGTGAGTAACCTCTCGGCACTGAAACAACCTCGATAATAGGAACCCCACGAATTTCTTGCAAGGCATGCGAGTATTTTCTGTCAAGATAGCGCGTAAGCGTCGTCATCATGTCGGTGCGGACTAGACAAGCTTGCCTGCTCAGACGAACATCCGTGTTTCTTCGCTCAGATTGAGCAATTGCGGTCCTTCCTAATACGGGTATTTTCATTCCATAGATGTCTTGTTGGTTTGTTTCGTATCCTATTCTTGAAGGCCCCTCCACGCCTGAAAATGAAAAGGCTTTTTTCCAGAGAGCCCTAGTTACCCTTGAGTCATAAGCTAGGAAGGATGAGACGGTGAGAACATCTGGTTTGATCAAGAAGATTCTTGACGGCCCGCCAAAGCTGTCAGCTGACCAGAAGAGGGCGGTTCTTTCCAAGACTAGATATAACCGGATAATCGCGGGTGCGGGTGCTGGCAAGACTGAGACGCTAACTAGGCGGATAGTTTGCCTGCTTTCAGTGGAGGCGGTGAAGCCGGAGTCGATTGTGGCTTTTACTTTTACTGAGAAGGCAGCTCAGAGCATGAAGAGTCGTATTTATCAGAGGGTTGGGCAAATCTGTGGGCAGGAAGCAACTGCAAATCTTGGCGAGATGTACGTGGGAACTATTCATGCGTATGCCAAGAGGGTTCTTGAAGATTGCTTCAGGTATGGGAACTACACTGTTCTGGATGACAACCAGGAAGTTGCTTTTCTTATGAGGCATGGTTGGAGTCTTGGCGTGAATAACTATGGTGGTTCTTATGCTGAGTGTTGTCGCACTTTTCTTAGGACAGTTAACATGGTTTGGGATGAGCTGCTCGATGAGAAACAGCTTGAGAAGAGGGCTCCAGATTTCTACAGGAGAATGAAGCATTTTGAGGAGATTCTGAAAGAGCACAGGTTACTGACTTTTGGTAGAATGATCTATGAAGCTGTGTTGAATCTCAGAAATAATCCTGAAACACTTGCTCATCACACAGATCGAACAGACACCTAGCGGCGGCCAACACTGGATATACTACTGCAACAACAAACCAAGGACCCTCAGCGTTTACCACAACGAGTGCGGCTTAGAACTGCTTGGCGAAGGCAAGCTTTGCATCATGGCTTCCAGCCTAGGCTACAAGCGGCTCAATGACAACAATCCAACGATAGTCCGCGACCTTGAAGACTCACTACTGGAAGCCATGTTCAAGGCCGGCTTCAAACCGAAAGAGCACAAAGCAGACGCATGGTTCGAAAGAGCAGATCTGGCGGGCAAAAGATTCACAGGCAAAACGCCCCTGTGCATCGAAGCCTTGTACAGAGGATCAAAGGAAGGCGAAAGAAACGAGAAAGCAATACGTCTAGCCTCCTTCTTGGCCAACTTCCGCCAGACCCGCGCAGACCGCGTTCTGGAAACAATGCATAAAATCAACAAGCTCAATGACCCGCCCCTGGAGGAAAGTGAGCTTCAAAGCATAGTGAAAAGCGCTGTCAGCGGGGGCTATGTCTACGGCTGTACCGACCCAATTCTGAAAAAGCACTGCACACGGGACGAATGCCCAATCGCGCCTGCAAACATCGCCAAAATGCTGAGTGCCGAAGAGACTGAGAAAGCGGGGAAGCTGCTTGAGGAAGGCAAGCTTCTGGATTATGCCTTGACTTATGGCAAGAGGAGATTGATCGGCGAAGACAACGCGGTACTTGCCAACTTCGTCATGTTCTGCAGCGGGCAAACGCACTATCCGATTTCAGGAGTAATCAGCGGTTACAGTGGCAGCGGCAAAAACGAAAGCATACGCGCCATAAAACCACTCTTGCCAAAGGAATGGCTCTTCGAGTTCACGACATCAACGCCTGAAGCCATCAAATACCTTCCAGAAGAGTTCGCGGGAACACTGGTCATCTACGAGGCCGCAGGAGTCAAGGGCGACAGCGGAAGCCTAAGCCTACGAGCCATCGGCGAAGGCGAAAGCATCGAAACCATCTACCCGATACGAAACGAGCTAACAGGCAAGATGGAGATGGGACGCGCAAAAACCAACGCCAAGAACTTCGTCACAACGAGCAGCGACATCGACATCAACCCAGACCTGTACAGGCGAGTCTTGAAGTACACTATGAACCATTCAACGCAGCTCACGAAGAGGGTTATGGCCAAGAAGATAAGGGACGCTGCCTACCCTGACTCGCTCAAAAGCATTCTAGGCCTTCAGAGAAGCCTGCCATTCAGCGAACAGGACTTCGAGAACGCACTCAGACTCTTAGACTGGAACCTTGAAGCGGTAGCCTTCACACCAACACAACTCCTCCAAATACTGGATCTTGCAGTCAAGAGAGAGCAGGAAGTAGCCCTCAGAACGCATGTTGAGAAAATCATCAACTTCGCCAAAGTCCTGGCCTTGCTAAACCAGAAGAAACGCCTTCACGCCAAAGTCGACAAACAAGAATACATAATTGTTGAGCCTGAAGACTTTCTGAAAGCCTTCAGCATACTGCAAGCATCCATAACCGAAACAGTCTCGCGAATCGAGAAGCGCCAGGAGGAAACCTTGAAGCTCTTCGAAGACTCAGCTGTTTCCCTCACCAAACATGACGTCACCTCGAAGCTTAGAGTCTCAACAAAAACCGCCACTCGAGTCTTGAAAACGCTCGCTCAAGCCGGCTACCTGAAAGAAGACACCAGCAACAAAACATACCGATATGAGCTGCTGCAAAAGGAGCCGAATCATCTGGACCTTCTCGAAAATATCCGATCATTCAGCCGCTTCCACCGAAAGAGCCTGCGGAAATGGCTGAACACCATCGAGACAACTGGACACGCGAGACACACCCCCGTGGCGTTCTTGAACCCCAATGATGGTTCATGGTCACAAATACTGCAATCAGGAAATGATGAAGACCTAGACAAGGATGAAAACTTGGATGAAGACTCAGATCCAGCGCTAAACCCCGTCCTTCCGCCACCTCCTACCTCCACGTGTCCAGATGTCCCGATGCCATCCACGCCAGAATCAAGCTTGAACCTAGGAACGGAACCAAACAATCTGGACAACTGTGAAAGGTCCACATGCCCTGAGGCTAAACCCGAAAACAGTCAGTTCTCATGCCGCAAGTCTCTTGACAGTTTCAAAGCGGTTCACTGGGCTGACGGATCGTACGGCTGGCACGACTGCGCTGTCTGTAAGCGGACCATGTTGACGAGCTGGCAGGCTGAAACCTTCAAGGATGAGAAGCTTTGGCTGTGCGACGACTGCAAAGCTGCGTGGGAGAGAAAGCAGCTGGAGGCGTCCTAGTGAGGAGAAACAGAGTAGCAGAAACTTTCGCTATTGGAGGTTTGCACCGCAGCGATTTTGAGTGGGCTTCCAAAGAGTACGAGGAAATCGGCTACGTGATGGCGGCTTTCAAGCTGGATTCTGACGGTTACCATTGGATTGCCGTGTACGTGAAATCTGCTAGTCTCAAAGAGAAGTTGGGAGGCGACATATTTGGATCCAAATATCCATGATACATTGAAACCTAGGAGGGGTAGAGTCCGCCCACTCTCCTCAACCGTTTTCTTGAGAAGAATCGCCAGAATACAGGACAGGTTCAACCTTGACACACAGAAAGTCCGCTTCGAACTGATTCTCCAACTCAAAGCCTTAGCCGAGCTAACCCAGCAGAATGCCATAGACACACACCACGCCTCCGTCGATGCCAAGCAGAACTGGGCTCGCATAGCCGCGTACACCAGCCAAGTGATTAATAGCATCAGCAAAACATTCGACGAAGTCCAGGTAGATGAACACCTCCATGAACTCGAAAGAATGATAGCTGAAATGAGACAAAGAGAGCAGAACGCTCGTTGAACGACACAAACGAAAGCCTCCACTGCCCCGAGTGCGGTTCAAATAGACTCTACAAAGACGGATTCCGCCACACTGGGACCGAACCCGTCCAAAGATGGCTGTGCCGAGCCTGTGGCTACCGCTTCAGCGAACGAAAACCGTTACAAGAAAAGCGAAACTGGCACATAAATACCGCAAACACCATAGTCTCTAGCAGTCAAGTGTGCGACCTCTTGACAGAAGAGTCGAAAAACTTGACAGAAACAACCCGACGAGAAACCGCCCAGCGGGAGGGCACAGCGCTTGACTTAGCCTCTCAGAAAGGCAAGATCGTTGAATTCGCATGGAAATTCAAAAACGAGGGCCGCAAACCTACGACAATCAGCGAATACGTTACTGAACTGCAAACTCTAGTCAGAAAAGGAGCAAACCTCTTTGACCCTGAAAGCGTCAAAG
>Ga0315285_10002430_pt1 | contig 19412 bp, 8 predicted proteins | sample YL17G09_36_MG_FD_203698 | JGI IMG/M metagenome (GOLD analysis project Ga0315285, IMG submission 203698) | Sediment microbial communities from Yellowstone Lake, YNP, Wyoming, USA - YL17G09_36 | ecosystem: Environmental > Aquatic > Freshwater > Lake > Sediment | place: USA: Wyoming | collected...
CGTTAGGGAGTATCGCGTCGACAGCGGCTGCGTATTTATGGGCGGGGAATAATGGTCGAGTTGATGAGCTTCGTGTGGAAACAGGCGTAAGAAATGCCAGCTGGCTTCAGACCTGTTACGTTAACCAAAATAATCCTTCTGTTTTTTACAGTCTCGGTAATGAAGAAATGCTACCAGCATCCAATAATCCACCGATGTTTTCTGGAGAGGTACCATCTGATGATTCAACTAATATCGAGGTTTTACAGGATCATGTTACGGTCAATATTCAGGATGTGGAAGGTGACTTGTTTAACTGGACTATCCAAGGACAATATGTTGTATCTACTGGCGTGAATGGTGATACGAGTGGTATGAAATCAGCGAGCTTGATGACGCCTTTGCCGTATGACACTGAGATCGTGTGGTATGTGAACGCCACTGATCCAACAGGAAGCAACCAATGGACAAATAACACATATACGTTTAACACACAAGTTGCACCAGTAAATCAATCACCCATTTTCACAAATCCTGACCCAGCAAATAATTTAACTGGTGTACTAATCAATCTCTCATCAGTAAGTATTACTATTCAGGATCCAGAAAGTGACCTCTTTGATTGGACTATTAGTGGACCATATGTTATAACGACTAGCCAAACAGGCGATAGTTATGGGATAAAAACAGCTCCTCTTATTACACCTTTACCGTTTAACACCAAGATTATATGGTATGTGAATGCGACTGATCCATCAGGAAGCAATGAATGGACAAATGCAACATTCAGTTTTACCACAAAACCAATGCCGCACGCATGGTGGGATACCAGCTGGGCGTATCGGAAACAAATCAACATTGACCATACACTGGTACAAGGTCAACTTACCAACTTCCCGGTGCTCATCAGTATTGCTGCTGATAATGATTTGAAAACACATGCGTTGTCTAGTGGTTATGATCTTGTTTTTACTGACAATAATGAAAATAAGTTGAATCATGAAATCGAATTGTATAATAGCGGGACCGGTCAACTGGTCGCTTGGGTGAACATCCCGCAACTCTCCTCAACTACTGATACCACTCTTTACCTCTATTACGGAAATATGAATAGTGGGAATCAACAAAACAAACAAGGTACCTGGAATAGCAACTATGTGATGGTTCATCATATGAATGATGCGGGGAATATCATTGATTCAACCTCGAACTACATAGATGGGGTAAACACTGGGACTACCTCGAGCACGGGACAGATCGCTGGCTGCCGATATTTTGATAGCACATCGGATCAATATAATTTTGGTAGCAATGCCGCGTTGAACCCTGGGCTGAACTCCTGGACGATCTCCCTGTGGACAAGACTCATGTATACAGGCACAATCTCAATGTTACAAAAATACGCAAGTAGCAATGGTTACTTTTTGAAGTTGTATAACTTGAACTATTTCGATGTCTGGGATGGGACGACGCATCGGTACCGTTATTGGGGCACGCAGTGGAAGGACGACAGCTGGCATCTTATCACTATGGTCATTAACCGTGGTACGAATGTGCTTGATGTGTATCTTGATGGTTCTCTGAACAATGGGGCTGCGAATGGTAATATTGCGACGTTAGGGAGTATCGCGTCGACAGCGGCTGCGTATTTATGGGCGGGGAATAATGGTCGAGTTGATGAGCTTCGTGTGGAAACAGGCGTAAGAAATGCCAACTGGATCCAAACCTGTTACTACAACCAAAATAACCCCACCGCATTTTACTTAGTGCGACCGCAAGAAACGCTTGTGCACGATCTCTTTATTACAAACATTAACCCAACTGATGGGGCAACTGGTATTCCTATTACCCCTACGTTACAGGCAACCCTTTTTAATACGATGGGGTATCAAGTGGACTGGTCTATTCGGAGTAATGCCTCTGGCCCCTGGGCTACCATTACACAGGGCTCGCTTCCAACAGGCGTTGGAACGATTAGTGGTTCCTCCTCATCAATGAATTACTATGAGACGGTGTATTACTGGAGCGTCAACGCAACTGACGACATCCTATGGACGAATGCAACTTACCGGTTTACCACCGAAAGTGGAAGACCACTCGTTTCAAATGTAAAGCCTTCTGATGACGCTCGCTATATCAGTGTAACACCAACACTACAAGCAACTATTACCGATCCGCAAGCCGATCTCGTTACCTGGTGGATCAAGAGTAACGCCTCCGACAGCTGGTCTGTTGTAGCACAAGGTTCTCTCTCTAATGGCATTGGAACAATTAGTGGCATTTGTGCTGATATGAACGATTATGAAACCACGTACTATTGGAGTGTGAACGTTACTGATGCCATGTTTTGGACCAATGAGACCTACTCGCTGAAGACACGACCTGATTTCCCGGGTGTGCTTGATGATTTTGAGACCGGGTACACCAGTGGTCAGCGAATCGGCACTTATCCTGATTGGTATGACGGCGGCACCGGTCCAATCGTTACCTCCGGTCTTGGTCTTGTTGGTTCGATGGGTCTTGCGCCTGCGAACAGCACGTTCATCTGGACGTCTGAAGCCTTTAACTGGGATGCTCCTGGTTTTGAGAAGATTCACCTGCAAATGGATTTTGCGGCCGATCAATACGGGGACTTTGATAATGATCGTATTGGCTGGATGACCACGGATTCGAATACGAACACGGATTATTTCTTTGGTGTTCAAATTCAATCTAACGGGAGTGGTATTAACATTGAAGGATACTGGGATCATCTCATCGGCTTTGATCGGGATAAACGCCCCTATATCGTTGACGTATCATCGCTTGAAGGTCTTGGCTGGTATCGCCTCTGTGCAAACATCACATGGCTCAGCGCAAGTTCAGCACGCATTGATGTGTCTCTCATCTCATTAGATTTAGATGGATATCCCATCGCGGTGCTCGCCTCCGGCTCTATTCTCGACACCAGCACCCTCGGTGATGATGCACCAGACCCGAACTATTTCACCGGGCCCATCTGGCCAGCGTTCAACAACAATCAAATCGCAGATAACGCGAATTATCAATGCTTCCCAGAACTACAAGACGAATACACCCTTACCATCACCGTGGAAGGTTCCGGGTCAGTCACCAAATCACCTGACAAAGCACTGTATCGTTATTACGAGCCTGTCATCCTCACCGCTATTCCTGCCAACGGCTGGAGTTTTGCTGAATGGAAAGGCGACCTCACAGGAACCACAAATCCTGTCACCATCACCATGAGTGGAAACAAAGCAATCACCGCGAACTTCACCCAACAGCTAATTAGCTGGACTGCCTACAATGATTTCTCAGGACTAGATCCTGTAAACGTTGGGCATATCCCAACCGGATCGAACGGAAACATGATCAATTACGCGACAGGCGCAACCCTACCGGTCGTTCTCACAGTTGCAGGTGGCACTGATGGCGGAACAGGTGATGGGACTCTTGTTGCTGGGACAGACGCGTATAAGCTTTTCTCTGGCAAAACAGATCCGAACAACGCTATATGGTATTATGGCGTTGATCATACCATGGTATTCACTGGACTTAACCCAAGTAAACGATACCGGTTTGTCCATTTCGCTGATAGAGGAGCCTATACTGATCGGTATTCCAATGTCATTATTTCCGATGTTCTTAGCTTTTCCATCAACTCATCCTCAGGCGTCACCATACGAACAACAACTCTTCCTGGTGATACCGCAACCTATCGTACTGGCAATGATATAATGGGTTATGTCGCTGGCTTTACCAACATCAATCCGGGTTCTGATGGGGATTTCACCATTACCGTTGGAAGTGACGATGCACACGAATATACAACCGCCATCATGCTTCAAGAAATACAAAGTGGCCCACAACCAACACAATACACACTAACGGTAAGCACCGACGGTAGCGGAACAGTAACGAAAAATCCTAACTATCCAACCTATGACACCGGCTCTATTGTCCAACTCACCGCAAACCCAGTCGCAGGCTGGCTCTTCGACCACTGGAGCGGAAACCTCACCGGAACCACCAACCCGACCACGATCACCATGAACGGGAATAAAACGGTCACCGCGCACTTCATATTGAACCCGAACATCTACACATTAACGATTATCGTTACTCCCACAGCAGGAGGGACGGTCGTTGCATCACCAAACCCACCGTACCATGCCACCGACGTCGTCACCCTCACCGCAACCGCCAACACCGGGTACTTCTTCACAGGATGGAGCGGAAACCTCACCGGATCAACAAACCCAACGACCATCACGATGAACGGCAATAAAACAGTCACCGCGCAGTTCTCACCAATCACAACGACTGGATGGACCGCCTACAACGATTTAGCAGGTGCTGCCGCTGCCTCACCAACCACCAACTATCATTCTGGACAAAGCGGTCCGCTCAAAGATTATGCGACCAGTAATGTCTTAAGTGTTAGTGTGTCTGTAAGCGGGGGAACAAATAATGGTACAGGACCTGGTGTCCTGCCGGTTGGAACAGATGCCTATAAGATATTCTATGGAAAAATCAACCTTGATGGTTATATTCTCCATTATTCTGGTGGAGCCCATGTCTTTACGTTCACAGGCTTGGATCCAAGTAAAACCTATCGGTTTGTCCACTGGGCGGATAGAGCATATGTCTCCTACAATAATACCTACAATACAACAGTTATTATCTCTGATATGACCAGCTTTACGAAGAACTCCTCCAGTGGAGTAACGCATAAACAAACAACCGTTCCTGATGACAGCGCTACCTATAATGTAGGATACAACAGTCTGAGGGGATACGTCGCTGGATTTACCAACATCAATCCAGGTGCTGATGGCGATATGACCATCACAGTGAACGATGTGAACGGGAAATGGTATTCCGGTGCGTTCATGCTCCAAGAACTCCTCCCGACCATGGTGAATTTCACGATCATCGCCCTACCAGACACTCAGAACTATGCCTCAGGCAATCCAGCAATCTTCACGAACCAAACCCAATGGATTGTTGCCCATAAAAACGAGTTAAACATCGTCTGGGTCACCGACGAAGGAGACATCACCAACGGTGGATCAGACCTAGAATTTCAACGCGCTGATGCCGCATATGACCTCCTTGAAGACCCGGCCACTACGCAATTACCCTATGGAATTCCCTACACCATCATTCAAGGGAACCACGATCATGCCACTAACCTCTTCAACACTTACTTCAACTACACCCGCTTCGCAGGACGAACCTACTACGGTGGTCATTACCCCACCACGAAAAACGATAACAACTACGCGCTGTTCAGCGCGGGCGGCATGGACTTCATCGCTATCGGCCTTGATTATGCCCCGGATACCAATGAGCTCGCCTGGGCAAATACCCTCTTACAAACGTATAGTACTCGAAGAGCAATTGTCGCCTCCCACAGCATATTAAATACCGATGGGAGTTGGACTGGTGAAGGATTAAATATCTATAATGCTCTCAAAGGCAATGCAAATCTATTCCTCATGCTCTGCGGTCACATGCATGGCGAAGCAAGACGAACCGATGTCTACAACGGTCACACTGTGTACTCAGTTCTCTCTGATTATCAAGATTACACAAACGGAGGCAACGGATACCTCAGAATCATGACGTTCTGCCCCGTGACAAACCAGATCAAGGTCAAAACCTACTCACCCTACGTCAACCTCTATGAAACTGATGCGAACAGCCAGTTCAATCTGACCTACAATATGACCACACAACCAACACAGTATAACCTCTCTATCGTTACCGTCGGCAACGGGTCGGTGACGAAAAATCCGGATCAGACTTCCTATCCCTTAGGAACAGTCGTCACCCTGACTGCGACTCCGGCTACCGGCTGGTCCTTCACCGGCTGGAGCGGAGACCTCACTGGCAGCACGAACCCCACAACCATCACGATGAATGGGAACAAAGCGGTCACAGCCATCTTCATGCGCAGCGCTATCACCTGGACGGCATATAACGATCTAGGAGGAGCTGCCTCGTTACCACCCACCTACCCCAATGTCACCAACTACCATACAGCAGCCAGTGGTTATCTCACAAATTATGCTACCGGTGCCACACTAGGAGTGAGTGTATCGGTCATGGGAGGATCAGATTACTCTAATACCGCGGGCATACCCGTCGGAACTGATGCGTATCGCATCTTCAATGGGAAAATCGACACCAGCGGTATCCTTCACTATTCTGGCGGCATTCATTACTTTAATTTCACCGGGCTCGACCCCAGCAAACAGTACCGGTTTGTTCATTGGGCGGATAGACATTCCGGTGATCGATATTCAACCGTCATCATCTCCGATGTCACGAGCTTCACCACGAATTCCTCAACCGGAGCCACCATTAGCACCACCACTATGCAGAATGATACCGCAACGTATCAGACGGGAAATAACGTCAACGGACTCGTTGCTGGATTTATAAATATCAACCCTGGTGCTGACGGGGATATGTCAATCAAAGTGACAAGCCCGAATTCTCAGCAGTTTTCTGGTGCGTTCATGCTCCAAGAACTCCAACCTCAGTCGTGGCTCAGAATCTATAACCCCTATGACGACGTGAACTTTAACACAGTCTATCATTACAAAGGGAACTTCCATACGCATACAACCTATAGTGATGGCTCCAGCACCCCAGATGCAGTCATCTACTACTACCATAACATTGGTCATTATGATATTCTCGCGTTAACAGATCATAGTCGTAACACCTGGCCATGGTCAACGTGGATTACCGAAGACCCGGTGATACCGTCGAATTCCTCGGAGTATTACCCCGCATTAAACATGCTCGCGGTCTCAGGAAATGAGCCATCAAACTCTCATAATATTGGCAGTTACCTCAATGATTACGCGGGTGGGGATCTGGACGCCGGTTTCCAATACATACAAAACCATCACGGACTCTCAATCTTTATGCATCCAGGAAGATACAGTTATACCTCCAGTTGGTACAACAATTACTTCAATACCTACGACAATACTGTTCTCGGAGTAGAAGCATACAACCAAGGAGACCGATACCCCAATGACCGAGTGAAATGGGACAGCATCAACAAAGAACGAACCCCAGATAATCTCATTTGGGGCTTTTCCGACGATGACATGCACTCCCTTGCAGGCAATGCATTCAGAAACTACCAGCATTTCCTAATGAACAGTTTAAACGAAAGCGAGTTTAAAAACGCAATGATTCAAGGTGCGTTCTACTTTTCCTATGAACCCGACGGAACAAACCAAGCAGACCCGAACTACGGACACGCAAAAACACCCAAACTCACCAACGTCATTATCGCTGGAAGCACGATACAAATTGCAGGAGAAAACGTCACTAGCATCCAATGGTACAATGAAACCACTAGTGTTGTAGGAACCGGAAATACCATAAATGTTTCCACCTTCCACAACACGTCCTTTGTCCGTGCGGTGCTTAGTAATTCTTATGGGTTGACATACACGCAACCGTTTGGCTTTGAAGTAACAAACATCCCTCCACCCTCCTATTCCTTATCAGTCACGACAATCGGCAGCGGATCAGTCACCAAAGCGCCGAATCAACCCACATACCCCTCAGGGACTGTAGTCACTCTCACGGCAACTCCAGCAACAGGCTGGTCTTTCACAGGCTGGAGCGGTGCACTTAGCGGGACTACCAACCCAACCACGATCACCATGAATGCGAATAAAACAGTGACTGCGACCTTCACCCAAAATCAATACACTCTCGGTATCACCACTGTCGGCTCGGGAATCGTGATTAAATCCCCGGATCAAACCACCTACATCTACGGTCAGGTTGTCACCCTCACTGCAAACCCAGTGGAAAGCTGGGCGTTCAGATTTTGGAGTGGGAATCTCACAGGAAATACCAACCCCACAACCATCACGATGAACGGAAATAAAACAATTTCCGCAACATTCACTGAATCAGTACCACCAACAGTCACCCTCAACTCACCCGTTAACAACTCAACCGTACGATCCACCCCTGTTATATTCAATGTCACATGTAATGATAATACAAACCTGAAGAATGCAACATTATACCTTGGATCCGCAGAAATAATTCATGGCAATGTAAGTGTCAGAGTTTCAACAGGTACTGACGACGCAGAAGAAGTCATCAGCACAGGAGCCACTCAGTATGCGAGCACCGATTTAGAACTCGGATATGATGACTATTACGGGGGCACACAAATCGTAGGAACACGATTTACAAATGTTCAAATCCCAAAAGGCGCAACCATCACCAACGCCTACGTGGAATTCGAATGCGATGTCGGCACATGGACCGGCGATGTTCCCCAGCAAATCACTGGACAGGACATTGACAACGCACCAACATTCACCGCCACAACCTATGACATCTCATCCAGAACCGACACAACCGCGATAGTCCCATGGACTATTACTGCACAATGGGTTGTCGATAGCAAATATCCGTCACCAGATATCAGCTCTGTGATCCAGGAGATCGTTGATCGATCTGGCTGGAACTCAGGGAATTCAATGGTCATCATATTCGCCGGATCTGGATCAAACCGAAGAGAAGCAGAAGCATACGAAGGAGAAACAACCGCTGCCCCCTTACTCCATGTTGAATACACAATAGCAGGAGGTATATCCTGGAGTCCAAATCAAACAAAAACCATCTCAGGGACAACAAGTACACCGATATTCACTGTGACGTTACCTGAAGGCAACTACAAATGGAATGTTTTAGCCTATGATACTGCTGGGAACGCTGCATTTGCACCCAGCAATAATACTGTTACTGTGAACACAACCATTCCTCCAATTTATTACACTCTGACAACAAACAAAGTTGGAAATGGAATTGTAACACCACCATCAGGAAGCACATATCTTGCAGGAACAACTGTTAATGTCGAAGCAAGACCAGATACTGGATGGCAGTTCGACCACTGGAGCGGCAATCTCACCGGCACCGACAACACCACGACCATCACCATGGACAGTAACAAGACTATTACTGCGACCTTCGCTGAACTCCCACCTGTCTACTACATCCTCACGATCAACAAGGTCGGCAATGGGACTGTGACACCAGCCTCAGGAAACTCCTACCTCGCGGGAACCGTCGTCCCCGTTGAAGCAAGACCTGACCTGGGATGGAAATTCAGCGGCTGGAGCGGCAACCTCACTGGAACAGATAACACAACAACCATTACCATGAACAGCAACAAAACCATCACAGCAACATTCCTTGAGTCCTTAGCACCAACAGTCACCCTCAACTCACCCGTCAACAACTCAACCGTACGATCCACCTCTGTTGTATTCAATTGCACAGCAACAGATAATCTCCAATTGAAAAACGCAACACTATATTACGGAAGTCTCGGTGGCGGCGGTGGAGGAGCAATCACCCTCGTCCAACAAAAAACATACGCTCATCCCTATGGTTCACCAGCCAATGGCATTAGCATCACCCTTGATGCCGCTGCCACAGCGAATAACTTACTCATCACCGGTGTGGCCATTGATAAAGCATCAGGGACAATCACAGCCCCAACAGGTTTCACTCTCGTTCAAAAAGGAGAAGGCGGCATCTCTTCTGGAGCAATGGCGTATAAAGTTGCGACAGGAGGCGAAACCACGATCTCTTGGACTTGGACCGCAAATGAGGAAGGCTCTGTCTGGATAGGAGAATATTCCGGATTAGTCACCACGAATGTGTTAGATGTCTCCGCTGAAAATGAAGCCTATCTGAGTACTGCAACAAACACGATCAGTACAGGAACAACACCGACGACAACACAAGCAAACGAGTTAGCCATCGCGCTCTTTGCATCAGATTCAGGGAACTTTGGCGGCACAATAAGGACTTGGACAAATGGGTTCATTACTCGAGCAGAAATCACGTCTACGAGTGGGAGTCCTCTCTTGAATATTGCGAATAAAACAGTAACTGCAATAGGAACAGTCGAGTCAACGTTTTATCACGATGGCAGCGCCGATGAATGTTATGCGATGGTCGCTACGTTTAAAGCAGCTCCATCTGGGACACCATGGCATGCTCAGGAGACAAAAACCATCTCAGGGACAACAAGTACAACGATATTCACTGTGACGTTACCTGAAGGCAACTACAAATGGAATGTTTTAGCCTATGATACTGCTGGGAACGCTGCATTTGCACCCAGCAATAATACTGTTACTGTGAACACAACAATTCCTCCAGTATATTACACGCTAACCACCAGTGTAAACGGAAATGGAATTGTTACTCCAGCATCTGGTAGTTCCTATCTCGCAGGTACTGTTGTGAACGTCGAAGCACGACCCAGCGCCGGTTGGCGGTTCGACCACTGGAGCGGCAACCTCACAGGCACCGACAACACCACCACCATCACAATGGACAGCAACAAGACTATTACTGCGACCTTCGCTGAACTCCCACCTGTCTACTACATCCTCACGATTAACAAGATCGGCAACGGCACTGTGACACCAGCCTCAGGAAACTCCTATCTCGTGGGAACCGCCGTCCCGGTCGAAGCAAGACCAGACACTGGCTGGCAATTCAGCGGCTGGAGCGGCAACCTCAGCGGCACCGACAATACCACAACCATCACTATGAACAGCAATAAGACCATCATCGCAACCTTCATCCCTGCTACCGTTGTTCTCTGGACTGCGTATAACGATTTAGGCGGAACGTACTCCTTACCACCGACTTATCCAAATGTCAAAAACTACCACACAGGAAACAATGGGTATCTCACGAACTACGCCACCGGTGCAATACTCGGGGTGAGTGTATCGGTCGCAGGAGGATCAAATAATACGAATACTGCGGGCATACCAGTGGGAACAGATGCGTACCGGATCTTCAATGGGAAAATCGATAGCAGCGGTATTATGTATTATACTGGTGGGATTCATTACTTTAATTTCACCGGGTTGGATTCGAGTAAACGATATCGGTTTGTGATTTGGGGAGATAGACATTCCGGTGATCGGTATTCAACGGTGATCATCTCTGATGTCACGAGCTTTTCAACCAATTCCTCAACTGGAGTCACTATTAGCACCACTAGCATGTTGAATGATAGTGCCACGTATCAGACGGGAAATAACGTGAACGGGTTGGTTGCTGGGTTTACAAATATCAACCCTGGTGCGGATGGGGATATGACGATCAGGGTGACAAGTCCGAATGCGCAGCAGTTTTCCAGCGCGTTCATGCTTCAAGAGCTACAGATCGGACCCCAACCGCCACAGTACACACTTACAGTAAATAAGGTGGGCAATGGCACTGTGTCACCTGCTTCTGGGTCAACCTATCCGGTCGGAACCGTTGTGAACGTCGAAGCACGACCCAACGCCGGCTGGCAATTCGACCACTGGAGCGGAAACCTCACCGGTACCGACAACACCACCACTATCACCATGGACGGAAACAAGACTATCACCGCGACATTCACTGAACTCCCACCTGTTCACTACATCCTCACCATTAACAAGGTCGGCAACGGGACCGTGACACCACCCTCGGGGAACTCCTACCTTATAGGAACCGTTGTCCCGGTCGAAGCAAGACCAGACACTGGCTGGCAATTCAGCGGCTGGAGCGGCAACCTCAGCGGCACCGACAATACCACAACCATCACTATGAACAGCAATAAGACCATCACTGCGACCTTCATTGTCCAGGCACCTTCAGCTGGTTGGACAGCATACAATGATGCAGCAGGTTCTTCGGTACCTCCTACCTACCCAAATGTCACCAACTACCACACACCAACAGTTAGTGGTGCACTTACGAATTATTTAACTGGTGCTAGTCTGGGAGTCAATGTCGCTGTTAGTGGTGGATCAGATGCCGGGGATTCAGCAAGTACTCTGACTCCCGGAACGGATGCATATAAAATATTCTATGGGAAAATTAACCCTGATAGTATTATGTGGTATGGTGGGGGAAATCATTATTTCACATTCACGGGACTAGATCCAAGTAAAACCTACAGGTTTGTACACTGGGCAGACCGAGGAGTTATTACTCATAATAATACTCGCTATTCGACAATCACCATCTCCGATATCACGAGTTTCATCACTAACTCCTCTACCGGAGTTACCATAAGCACTAACGTACTCACAGATGACAGTGCAACATACTGTACGGGATACAACAGTCTGAGAGGATACGTTGCTGGATTCACCGATATCGATCCGGGCATAGATGGTGATATGACCATAACAGTGACAAGTGGTGATAGTCATCAATATTCCAGCGCGTTCATGCTCCAAGAACTTCCCAGCTAGCAATTCACCCTAACCGTAACCGTGGATGGGCAAGGAGCGGTTGAGAGGGACCCAGATAAAACACTATACAACGCAAACGAAGAAGTACAACTCACAGCAACTCCAGAATCAGATTGGAGTTTCAGCCATTGGAGCGGTGATTACTCTGGGAGTGATAGCCCAATATCGATTACCATGGATGCGAATAAAACCATCACTGCTTATTTCACCGTCTATTTAGAAGACCTTGACTCAGGGCTCACCTCACCAACAGGTGAATACCGCTGGCTTGACGTTGCGAATCAAACCTACAGCACAACCTACAGAACGAGTTATAATTATACCCAAGCGAACGTCAGCGTCACCTACGACACCCAAGGAGCCACTCTCACCGGAACCCTCCAGGCAGAAAATCTCAAACCTAACTTTGCTTATCAGCTCAAACTTGTTGGAACCCCAGGGACTCCCTCAAATGAACAGATCGGTCTATCTGGACGATGGTGGCAAGAGGAATGGAACGGAACCGCATGGACCAATGGACAGAATCTCAACGACAAAGGTGATGGTTCTTCACCAAACCCAAACGATCTCGTCTATTTCTCACGACGAAATATCACAGACGCGACCAGCCCGACCGGTCTGCATTATAAATTCACTGGTTACCTCCTTTTTGATTACTTCATCACCGACGAACAAGGAAATGCAACGGTTCCTTTTGAAACAGGAAGTTGTTACCATGTCCTCTGGAAAACAACACAACGATCACACACAGCAAATGACGGCCCTGTAAAAACAACCACGTTTATTGCCAACGCTTCATCACCAGCTTACGACACGAACTATCCCTCACAAACAATTGATATATTTGGGGAATGGGAACGACTCCCCATGGGCGGTGTCCCTCTCTCACCTGGTGATTATACTGCCCAACTTATGCTCACGGAAGAATCATTTCACGGGGACGGCGGACAATACGCAGGTAGTTGGGCAGCAGCCATGGGTGCTATGATCCACTTCAACAACCAATGAGTATATTACTACAACACAAGTTATGCAACCCCAGGAATATATTCCTATTTCATCTGGGCTCGTGATCCCAACCTTAACACCCACGCATCCTTTATCCATCAATTCACGATAACCGATTAAAACCATAATCAAACGAACAGATAGCAGTATCCGTCTAAGAAGAACCTAGATCCCCCTTGAGCGAAAAGGCTATGATTTTATTACAGAACGGTTTTACTAACTGAGTAGATTGAGAGCAATGCCCGGATTGTTACTCCATCTCGCAGCAGGATTGGTCCTCTACTTGCTAGGCAGGTTCTCCTTCAGAACCTATTTCAAAGGTCCCCAGCAAGCCAAGCAATACCGCCTCAGTAAACAAAAAAAATCGTTTCTCCTCTCCAACAGTATGAACATATGTTTCATTTAGTCGGATTACTAATCCAAGAAACCAACTATGAAATGTTATAAACGTATTACATAATATTTTATAAAAAAAATTAAATAGGGGTGATGCTATTCGGAACTCAAGGAAAAGGCATTTCATTATTTACCACCATGCTGTGTCATGACGGAAAAAGAATGTCTTTCCTGGAGGAGGATCAATGGTTGAATTCGTAAAAATCTCAGCACAAGGAACCTTATTAGAAATCAAAGAAGTTTCAGATAAATACCGCGACGAACCGTACAACTGGGATGAGAACTAACACGCTTTCTTTTCCCTTTCATATTTCTTTCCAAACAATTAACAAACCATTTCTTTATCAGAATGATACGGTTATCATTTTATAAATGATAGAACATCCCAACCTTAAAGATTGATAGCAATAGCCGGACTGATACTTCATCTCCTCGCAGGATGCGCACTGTACCTCATTGGCAGGTATTACTATAGAGCCTACTTTGAAGGTGACGATAAAACAAAAAAGCAGCTACTCCTTGCAATCGTCTGTCTCGCATTTAGCCTCATTCCAGATATCTTTCTAGGGACATATTATACAACACACATCCTCTCATTTCACACCCTCATGCCCTATCAAATTTTTGCCCATTTCATACTCATCCCAATCGCGATAGTTATTCTTGCTCTTCTGCTATTTCGATTCGATACAAAAAGAAAACCTATTTGGATAATGGGGCTATGTGCACTAGCCCTGCATTTTCTCATGGATTTGTTCCTACAAGAGGCTGGCCTATTTATCTAAACTAAAAGGAAGGCTCTTGGACGGGTTCGCAACCTTCTTATACGGCCTGCACTCGGCACCTTACGTTCCTATTGCTCTGGTTTTCAAACCAGGTAAAACTGGTTTGTTCTTCTTGATGAGCACTTTATGATAAATTATTCTGCGGCTTTTCCGCTCCATTAGCACTCCATTACTGCCCCTTTGCTGCCTCTTTGAACGTATAATACGTTCCCTTACCAGTTTTACCCACCCGCTCAAAAATCCTTTTATCTTGAAGATCCTTTAGATCTTCCGAGGCTTGTCTCTTCTTTATCCCGTACATCTCTTGATATTCTTTATTCGTAATCCGCCCTTTCTCTTTCGCATATATTACGGCTTTGATCTGCCGTTCATTAAGCCTTAGTCCTTTAAGGTATTCTTCAGTGTAGATATCTTTGTTGAATATGACACTATTTTATATAAAAAATAGTAAAAGTATAAATACTATTACTACTATTACTATAAAATAAGACAAAATTAAAGAAAAACTAGATGAGATGAATTTCCATGAATGCAAAACATGAAATCATCATACGTGCTGGTATCGGTCCTATCAGCCTTAAAACACTTATCCAGACCACAGATTACACTGCAAAGGGGATATACAAAGCAGTAGCTGAACTCTATAAACAGGGGGTTATCATCAAAGTCAGTAGAAAGGATACTACAACCATCGCGCTTAGCAGTAGCTATAAGGCGTCTAAAACCGCGGAGCTCTACTTCACTGCTTTTATTCATGGCATTGATCCTAAAATATTTGATCAGAAGAGCTTCCAACGAATCTGGCGATGTCTGCATCAACACCAACAGGTAAGTATAAAAAAATGTCAAAAACAGACAGGGTATCATTATCAAACCATCCATCAAATATTCAAAACATTTCGAAACACTGGACTAGCAAAGATTATTCGTGAAAAACCTCTAATCCTTCATCTCACTGATCACCCTGTCAACCATAGGTTGCATGAACTGCATCAGCCTGAACAACACGAAACCATCACCACGAGGGGTTATCCTATCATCAAGGAGACATATGCAACACCTGAAACAATCCGTAAATACCTTCATAAGAGACATGGTGGGGCATACATACATGGTACCAACACTAGTCTCCCTCATCAGGAGTTCCTTGAAATTCTCCATAGCACTCCAACTGTTACACCTGAACATGTGTTTATCAGCGCCCTTCATACTAGTCATGGTGTCGAAGAAACCTGCGTCCTTCTTCTAAAGACAGGGCGACTGGATATGAAAAAACTCCTTAAGGTAGCTAAGGGGAAAGGTGAGGCGAGCATTGTTGGATGCTACCTTGACATAATCCATAGCCTTGCTCCAGGACTTGTTTTACAAAAGACTGTAGATCGATTCCAGCATGAAAAAGAGGGTGGAAAAACAAAAACTTGGCTTAAATCAGAGAAACAATATGGAAACGAGAGATGGATTATTCCATATGAAAAAAAATGGAATCTGAATATCTATATTGATATCGGTGCCATCCGCCATACACTTAGAGGAGAGATATAGTCATGACAGTCAGCATTGAACAGCTACCTCAACAGATCAGAGACGATGTTGAAGATCAATCGCTTGGCATACTCCAACAAATACAACAACATATCGTAGTTATCGGTGGTTGGGCAGTCCGTTCCTACACCACAAATCCACTTAAATCTGCCCGATATACATTAGACATCGATGCTGTGGCAACACCTGAGAATATTAAAATAGTTCATGGTATCCTCATTAAGAAAGGTTTTGTGCCCTCAGAAGAAAGAGGCTGGGGCATCCGGTTTAATAAACCCTACCAACCCAATCTCAAGATTTTATGTGATCCTGTCTTATTCAAAGATCTTCAAATCCGTATTGAGATATCACCTTCACGGATTCATGAAATAGATACACATCATTACTTCGAATTCGACCTCGACAAAACAATCCAAAAGACAGTTGTCTCTCATGGAAAACATCAATCTATCCAGGCAACATTCCCAGAAATAGAGTACCTTACCGCCAACAAACTTGGGCTCCCTGCCGACTACAAAAACAGATATGATGCTGCCATCCTCCTTCCCGGCAGTGACCTCCACAAAACCTTAGAAACCATCCAAAAAACAGATAACTGGAGGGAAATGGTACTTCGCCGTTTACCAAAATTTATCGGAAGAACCAAAGACAAGGGAGATATCGCTTATCTTCTTTTACGTCGAGCTGGAATTGATATCCAAGACTACCTCGACCAGCTATTTACTATCCAAAAAAAACTGCAGAAATAACCTCACATTTGCAATTTACATTTTTGTAAATTTGATATTTTACAGCACTTGTAATTTACAAATAAGATCATATACACAAATTCCACAGGAAAAGTGAAAATATACTCTTGCGTACTAACTCCTGGGCAGATTCTAGCAGAATATCAATCGGATTTATAATTCACTTAATTTCTCTTCTGTTCTAAAATAAATAATAAAATTAGGAACAACGTAGACCTATACATTGCAGCACACGCTGTAGTATGGGGTATATACAGTTAGTAGATCAATCACCAGATCCTCCGCATGTTTCTCCCATTTCATTCTGTCGCGTTTTATTTTACAAAACGGATAAAGAAGCTTACGACCTACACCCAGCTTTTGTTCGACCTAGGCCGAACTAAAGATGAATCAATGATCATATGTTAAACAAAAATGAGTTAAAATCTTTCTCTTGTTGTAATCCTCTATGAAAACCATGTTCATTTAAAGAATGAAAGGATATATTTCATTTCTTCTTCTAATGAAGGTAATTTCGTTACGATCAAAGGCTCAAGACTTTTCCATAAGATTTTTTTCTCTATGATTTTTTCTTTCAATTTTTCTGGGGTGAATACCAAGATCTTTCGTGAAACCAATGCTGAGTCGATGGTCCCACCTTGTTTTAAAAGCAGATACAGGTCGTGGACGTCACGAGCTTTATTTCGCTGGATGATCGCTGAGATTTTATCGGCGATGATGTCCTCGCGACTTGGTACGCGTACTTCAATGGGTGGTATGTCCGGGTATGGTGAGTATAGCATCAGGGTTTTGATTGTTTGATCACATGATTTCGACGTGAGAATTTCAATGGATATGGTGATTTCCCGTGGATGAGCAGGAGACGTGATTCCACAGTGGAGGAATAACATGTTTGCGGTTTGTTTTTTCTTCAGAATCGTACAGGTGAAGCCGAAGAGCTTGAGTTCTTTGAGAAGATACATGTCAAGGGTGTTTGGTATTGTATCAAGGCAGAGATCGAGATCTTCTGAAAATCGGTCTCCTTTCATCACTTTCCAGATACAGGTGCCACCCCTGAACAGGATCTGTGGGTATTTTTTGTACAATAGATGGAGTGTGAGATCTTGCAGGTAATCTTTCCAAGCCTGGTCGATGAGTTTGATTCTGCGAAGATGCGCGTAGCTTTTTAATTCTTGAGACGTTATCATGAAAGCAACCTCTCAACCATCCTGTTCACATAGGTATCTTGTGTTAATTTTGCATATGAACGAAGAAGCTTTTTGTTCAGTGTGGCAATAATGTCGCTGAGCTCTTCAGCAGCGATTGTTCGAAAATATAAGGCATCGATGATTATTTTTTCTGGTTTTGCTACCGGAATTCGTATGTGTTCTTTCCAAATGATGTTTTCATAACCATACATCATCTCTGATCTTACGGTATAGAAAATTATCGGTGTGTTGTTAAACTGAATTTTTCTATTGAAACGCTTTCGCGTTGTAACGATTTCAACAGAGAACGGTACCTGAGTCGTGAGTTTTTGGATGCTTAGTGCAGACCACATAGACACATAGCACGGTTCGGTGAGGTGTGTCGCTACGGTGAGAGCATCATCAAGGACGGTATATTTCCCGCGTTCCACACGAGTTATTTTACCGGATTTGAACAATTCATGGAGGATTTTTTTTGCATAATCTCGTGGCATGTTTTGATGAACAAGATCGTTGACACCAAACACCGGTTTTTCAGTTACTTTTTGAATCAGATCTTTATACTTAATAATCGGCATGGAATGAGAAACAAAAAAGCAATATTTAAATCTATGTTAGTAACTAAAGATGGTAACTATCGTAAATCTTATCATCTAACCATCAATCTAAAAAAAAAGAAGAGGACGACCCCTCTTCCTCTATCGACGTTCTTTTTATTTTCCATCAAGGACGACTTTTTTGATGGGATCTCTCCTAAAAGAAGAGCTTTTAGGCGAGTTCTCCGGGTTCTTTAACGGTCTACACCCAACGCTCAACAAATATTAAAACTACTGGAAGAATATGTAGGTAATGATCATATAACTCACTGTTTACCTACATGTAGGTAAAGTTTATATATGTGCTTTTATCCCTACATGGTATGAAGGGGAAGAAACCACCCGGGTTCGCGAGATATTGAATATCTGTTTTAGTAATCTTACTTTGAAGCCTGTTAAAACCGGTTTGTTTTTCTTGATGATTATTTCTGCAATGCATTGTTCTGCGGCTTTCCTGCGGCTTTTGCGCCTTTGCTACGGCATAATATGTACCGCGTCCTGTAGTCTCCTGAGGAACCTTTCCAAAAAGGATGATTGCTGCTAGCGTCTCCTTCAATTATTTTATACAATATTATTCCAATGTAATCGTTCCCTAATCACCAACAAATCGCCAGAATCGCCAACATATCGCCAACAAAATGCCAAGTTTATGCCGGTACTGTTCTTGCTTTAGAACTTGTTAAAACTGGTTTGTATTTCTTCACTGTATCTTCTGCTTCGATTTCTGCCACTTTTGAAGCTATCTCATAATCAAATTTGAGAATCATCCGAACTAATTTATTTTCTAAGTTTAATTTGTAGAGCGATGATTGTCCAGATTCCCGAGTTTTAATTATGAGTTTTTTCTCCAATA
>Ga0315285_10002431_pt1 | contig 19408 bp, 32 predicted proteins | sample YL17G09_36_MG_FD_203698 | JGI IMG/M metagenome (GOLD analysis project Ga0315285, IMG submission 203698) | Sediment microbial communities from Yellowstone Lake, YNP, Wyoming, USA - YL17G09_36 | ecosystem: Environmental > Aquatic > Freshwater > Lake > Sediment | place: USA: Wyoming | collected...
TGCGTCTATATTATTGTGTGCGTTTGGGTTGTAAGCGCCTACTACGCCCCCCTGTGTAAAACTTGCGCTGCCTAATCTAGTGTTTACCTGTGTGTCTGGCTTTTCAGGTATTGAAATAACTAAGGGTGGTCTAGCTTGTGTAAAATTGCCCGTAAGACTTTTAGCCTGCGCTGCCTTAATGGCTTCCTGTGTTTCTGGGCTTAGCTGCGTTGTTGTATATCTGTTTGTTGCTGCAGGCTTATTTATCCGCTGGTATCTTTCTGCTTCCTGCTGCCTTATTGTTTCTACGCTTGCTGGCGCTATGCTATAAGACTGCTTTGTAATAGCGTCTTGCACCCCTACCACTTTGCCTTCTTGGTTTAGTATTAACTTGCTTTTCTGTTCTCCGGGTACTGCTATGCTCTGGGGCTGCGTTATTCCCGGAAATACTGGCTTGCTCTCTGTAGTAGTAGTTTTAGAAGTAGTGCTTCTTGAATTCAAGGAATTAATAAGGTTAATCCTGTCTTGGTCTGGCTCTTTTCCTAAATTCCTAGTCTGTGTTTCTATGGCTTTCTGTCTTGCGCTTTCTTGCTGTGCCGCTTGGCTAGACCTGTATACTGCCTGTGCTTTCTCTCTTTCTGCCTTCTGTGCGTAATAATCTGCGGCTGTGAAAACCATAAGCTACTTTTTAGTTATTGGATATTTATATTTTGCTACTAAACGACTAAGGCTATAATTTCATAGCCTGCGTTAGTGTCTTGCTGCTGAATACCTCAGTTAATAGAAGCTGCCATTTCTTATTACTCAGCTTGAAGCCCTTAATCCCGCCGTCTGTTTCTTTTGCGTAATCGTCTGCGCTGGTAAATGCTTTTATGTCTTCGTCATAGTTTGGGGGTATTCTGGCAGCCGCCCTACAGAGAATTTCCAGATTTTCGGTGCACATACGAAACTGCAGCATACCCGCCTTTAAATCAACATTGACTAACGCCGCCTGCCCCTTTAATATTATATTATGTATATAGAAGTCTGGATTAATCTTAATGTCTGTTGTATTCAATTCTTCCAAGTCTATTATATCGCCCGCAAATTTTGTAAAGTCTTCGTCATTCATTCTCCCTTCTCCTTCATCGCATTCACGCTATTGCTCCTTTATATGACAATCACTTTGTTTTATTCCTTTTTTATAAACTTCCAATGTAAATAACTTAAGACATTCCTTGCAAATTAATTGTCTTCCAAATTCATTTCTTGGATAATATTTTCTTCTTCACTCGTTGATTATAACCCATTGCAATAAATATTTGACTATTACCATTCTGTTCCCTCCTTAATTTGAATCTCCCGTTCTCTATATTAATTGCTTTTTCTTCAACTAGCATCTCCAATACGACCTTCACACTATAATAATCCAAAGTTAATTCGTCTCTTATAGCTGTTGGTGCAAAATCCCTGTCGGGATTATCCAAGAAATGCTGCTTAATCATAAAATAAGTGCCAGTGTTTACTTGCTTTCTCATGTTCTTCTCCGTTATTATAGCTTTATAATCCAGTATTTAATTGTTTCGGTTGTGTTAATACAATCATATTAATCATTTTGAACACTCGTTTTCAATTTAATCATATTGGGAATATTAAATCTTTTTTCCACTCTCTCGCAATCATTATGTTCTCCTACACCTTTCAATATTTTAAAAATCTTTTTAGTATATTTTTCGCTTGATGTAGCAAAACTTAAAGAAAATAAGCCTTCTCCTTTATGATAATACTGTAAGAACACAAAATCCTCATGCAAATCCTGTCTCGGTATCCATCCATAGACACCTATCAATCCCTGTTCTTCATTGACATCATATCTATCCCAATTGACAAAAGATAGATTCAACATGTCCACTTCCATTAAATCAATCGGTATAAATCCACTAGGTATTGGTTTTGTTTTTATCATTCAATCACCTTGCTTTATTACCTTGATTCTCTTATAAATAGGTATGAATCCGAATAGTAAAATTGTCTTTTCAACTGTTGTTGTTATTTTCATTTCCAACCAGACCTAGACCAAGACCTAGACCAAGACCTAGACCAAGACCCAGACCTCACCTTTTCAATCACAGGAGAGTAAGCAACCCTAATGTTTACCTGTGATTTCTCGCATTTTTGGGTTTTTTCGCTTATCCCTTGTCCTGTTTTCTTTCTTTCAATGCAAAATACCTGATGATATGCACAATCTACATAACTTCTGAATTCTTTGTCACAATATTGGCATTTTACCATTCGCATACACGCTATTGCTCCTTTTGGAAATCTCCAAAATGAACATAAAACTCCTCAGTATCTGGAATAACACGATTATAAATCTCAAATAATACGCCATCAAGTTCTAATTGATTAATTGCACCTTCTTCTTCGCATAAGTATTTTTTAATAAACCAATAAGGAAGTCTTGGACTTATCCATGTTACTCTTTTGTCTTTTGTATATCTTTTGTGTCTGCTTGTGCAATGTTTCATTCCAAAATTAATTCTATTTTTTGACCAATCATTAAATGGTATTTCGTCTTGTGTCATTCTCCCTTCTCCTCCTTAACCCTTACGCGATCCCTTCTTTTTCTTCTTCTTGTGTTTCTGGCGGCGGCGCTAAATTATGCTGTTGCAGGGCTTCGGCTAACTGCTTCTGAAATTGCTTTACTTCTATGTCTGTCAAGTCGTGCATTTCCTTAAATTCCGCTGTTGTAATTATGCCCCGCTTGGTGCGCTTAGCTATAAGCCCTATATTTTGGTTATTGGTTACATACCATTCCACCATAGCCTTAATTTTATTAGACTGTTCGCCTATATCTTCCTTCATCTCTGCCATGAGCCTGTTAATCTTTTTCTTGATAATACCTACCTTAGCGTCATAATCTGCCTTCTCGAATATATCTATTAATTCCTTTCTTGGCTTTTTCAATTCCAGATACTTAGGCATATATTTTTGGTACTTGCCGTTAGGCAGCACTATAAACCCCATTATCCTACGCTTGCGCAGCTTAGGCTTTTCCAAGTCGCTGTCGTCCTTCCACATCTTAGATATATAAAGCCTAGCTGGCTTACCTCTGGGTCTTACCGCCTTAATATAGAAATTCATAGTATACCTTATGTCTGTGGTAACGTCACGGATAAACTGGCTTATAATGAATATAGCCAGCCTTTTAACGCTTCGGCTCATAGCGTTAATATCGCTTATGCTGGTTGTTAGGAAGCTTCGCCAGTTCTTAGCCTTAACTACTTCTCTGGCTTCGTGCATAGTTATTACATTGACTTTCTTTAGCCGTTTGTCAAATAATAAAGCGTCTAGCTTCTGGGGGTATTCCAGCGGCGTATATACGTTTACGTCATTGAACACCGTAAGCAAATCAATACCCTGCATATCCAGTAAAGCGTCTTCCAGACTTATAGTAGAAAAGCTTTTCCCTTCCCCACTTTCGCCCGCAACAAAACAGACCGCTGGCTTATGCGCCTTTAGCCGTAGTATTATCAAGCTGTATAATATCTTCTTGGTTAAGTCTGCTGGTGTTTCTTTAGCAGGGTCGTACCTTACTACGAAATCGCAAAATGTCATTTTAATACTTAATCCCAAGATATGAAGTTTTTTTCCTAATCTTCTTTCTTGCCTGCGGTCTATTTGCTAATATTATGTTAAAAGCTTTTGACATAGCGTCGCTTATTAAAGCCATTAAAGCGGCGCTTATTATAGCAACAATAAACGCACCTAATAAAAAGCCAATAAGAAAATAAACTTCATTCGTCATTTTTTAGCCACAATCCTTTTAATGAATTCTACTAGCTGCATAATCAAATGGAAGACAATATATAAACATACGCCATACAAAAACCATATAGCAAAGTCAAGTACTAAGCCTATCATTTTCCTTAAGCTTCTGTACCAGTATGTTATCTATCTTGGTTTCCAATTCGTTAATGCGCATACTTAGGTTATACAATTCCTTCCGCTTTTCCTGTAGGTATCCTACCAGTACAGTACGCTGTTCTTTCAATCCGTACTTCTTTCTAAGAAGGTTAAGTATTTCTTCTGTAGGCGGCAAGTCTGGCGCTGGTATATCTTGCATAGTTTTACCGTTTGTCTTACTGTGTCTTATTCTCATGTTATTATTTAGAATTATTCTAACATATTTATACTTTGCGATTTTTTTAACTTAATTCTTTTCCATATTGAAAAGAATTCAAAACCCTTAAAAGTATGCCCATAGCTAAGGAATAACTATATTACGTCGTTGTATTACGCTTAGCCTTAAGCTTAATTACGGAAAATAAGCATTTTCCGAAACATTTATATATAAAAACGTATTCCTTTATGCTATTAGAAATGATCTAAAAGGTGAACAACAATGAAAACAAAAATAGAATTTAAAACACCAGTAGAATTTAAACAAGACAAATCTAGTTGTTGGACTATCGAATTAAACGAAAGTGATATAGCTGAACTAAGGCAACATTCCCCTATTATGTTTGAGGATAAATTTAGGGGTGGTAAATATTTAATTATAAGGGTGGAATAATGGTAATCGGCGAAGGGTATACTATTGTCTATAAATGCAACCGCTGCGGCAGCGTTAGCGAAGAACTTAAGCTAACCTGCTTTAACTGTGGGTTTAGGCTAATCTATAAGCCTGTACTAAGGGCTATGCAGGATAAGGAAAAGGCTAACAAATGACGATTAAAACGTCTGGGGGTGGTATAACATGCCTAAAATAAGTAACGTGAATTATAGGGCTTTCCTTGACAAAGGCGAAATACAGCTAATAGACATTAAGCTGCTTAATCTTGCGCTGAAAAATGTTAGCGGTATCTATGGGAAGAACAGGGAAGAAGGCAGGGCGCTGCTCATAGCTTTGTACTTGACTGGGGGCAGACCTATAGAAGTTATTGGTATGCAGGCTAAGCATGTCTATAAGCAGGATACTTACGTAGCCGTACAAATGCTTACTGCCAAACGTGGTAAAGCCAGAATTATGTACTTCCGTGAAAGTATGCCCATAGCTAAGGAATTATACGACTACGCTATTCATAAATTCCCAGAAATGTACCTTTTCTTCCATTACCGCAGCCTAGAAACTAAGACTGTCAAGAAGAAAGACGGAAGCACTTACGAATACGCAGACGTTGCGGCTAAGCTAACCTATCACGTAAAGCATTGGTTTAAGGGTGTCATTCCCAGCAGCATACCGCCGTATTACCTGCGGCATAATAGGTTTACTTCTATGGCTCAAAATGGCGTAAGCATTAACGATATACAGCAGTTTAAGGGTGCTAAGACCCACGAAAGCGTACAGGCTTACCTTCACTTAAGCCAGCACGAAGCCAAGAAAATAGCCAAGCACATAACCTAAAGGTAGCCGTTTAAAAGTACGCTGGCTAAAAAGCTAAGGAATATTACGCCGTAAAATGCTGTGGGCTGGCTGAAAGGCTGCCCTGCTATCCTGCATATTATGTATTTCAATACATAGAACAGCAGGGTAAAGGCGGTAAATATGGCTACGAATACGCCTAAGTTGGCGGCTCTTATAATCCCGTAGCCTAAGAAAATCCAGCTAATAGTATTAATATCCGCTTCGCCAAGCGGCTTAAGCTTCCTTAGATAGCCGTACAGTATAAACAATATGGTAGTAAGCCCTAGCAAGTACCAAAAGCTATTATTAGTATGGGATACTAGCGATAGGCTACCGCCCAACATCAAGTAATTATACCTGTCGTCTACCATACGCATATTCCTGTAATCCTGTACTGTCAATATGCCAAGATAGAATAAGCCCATAAACGCCCAGTATGTGAATATCATTTTCTGTTTACGTCTACCTTAAGCGTTAGGTTTAATGCGGTTGCGTTGTTTAATATGGCAACCTTACATACTTCCCTGCAGTCGTTTTTTAATTCGCAGACGTTGATAGTATCTACTACTCTGGGCTGTACGCACCTATCCATATACAGCATACCGCCAGCGCAGCCGTAATATATACCCACCTTGAAGGCTGCATATATCAGCAGTATAATTAAAAAGGCTGATATTAGCGGCGATAATGTCGTTATATACAAACGTAATACGCTTTCTTTAGGTTTACTTTCTTCCATACATACCACCCACCTTAATTAATATATCCCAGCCTGTATTGCTGGGCTGTCTTGAAAACTTAGCATATTCTACCCTGCTATTCATCATTACTATATTATCTTCCTTTACGTTGTTGGATACTTCCTTTATCTGCTTGTTAAGTATCGTATGCAGCAGGTTATAATAGCGTTCTTCTATCTCGAAGGCTTCGACTGCCTTAGTGTCTACCTGCTTGCCCATTCGCCTAAGCTTGTATAGGGCTTTGCTCAGTATCATATCAAACATAGGCTTACTGGCTGTCATATTGAAGGTTAGTAAAAAATCCGTGTCATTCAAAGCGCAAAAATCCCAGTCTATCCTATCGTTTTCCATTATCATACCCCCTTATAAACAATAATATCGCAGCTTTCACATACATAAGTTATAAAATCTATTTTCTCTAACTCTCTTTCACAATTTGGGCATTTCATTTTATAGGCACTACCGCACTTACTGAATTCTTAGCCAGACCGCCAGCCTGCTTAATGGCTGGTATCAAAGCAGGGGCAAACATCACTATTAAGACAATTACCACTATTACTATGACTACCCATATTAACCAGTTGCCAAAAAAGCTAGTCTTAGGCTTAAGCTGGTCTACTATGTACCTGCCGAAGTTTAGCATAGCGTCGGTTAATTGCTCGACCTTCTTATTCAAATATAAAACTTGGTGCTCTGCGAAACCTGTCTTTTCTTCATCACTTAGCCAGTCTTTAGTCAAGACCGTGTTAAGCTGGCTGTTGTAAAGTATACAGGGATATTGAAGGAAGCCATAGCGCCCCCTGTTGTATTCTTCTTCATTCAGTACTATAGCTGTCCTAATCTGCCCGTCTTTTCCTTCGCCCTGCTGTACCATTCCCGCATTTTGCGGCACGGCAAAGTTAAATACCATTTCCCTATCGAAAATATCCTCTTTAAGCTTATTGTCTATCCTTCCATACACAAACGGGGGGCGTACTGCCATAATGAAAGGTCTTATTATGCCTGTGCTGTTTAAATCCATCATTAAAATACCGCTGCCTTCCAGCATAGCGGTAAACGGGTTATATGTAAGTGCGTTGGCTAAAAATAAACTTAATATAGCGCCTATGCCGAAGCCTAGCAATCCTATATTAAAGCCGTAGAACTTCAAGCCCAAGAAAAAGCCCAAGACTGATAAAAAGCCTATCAGAAAAAAGGCTGCATACTTCCTTATCAGATATACATTAACCATTAATCCCCCTTGTAAATAATCCCTTCTTCTATTGTCGAATGATACTTGCAGCGCTGGCAATATACTAAGGTGTCGCAGGTAATCCAAAGCCTGCGCCTGCAGTTCGGACATCTCTCGTATTTTTTCTTTCTCATTTCTGCCCTGTTTCTTCCAAGTCTTTTTTATACTTGTATACAAACCACAGCCGCAACCATAAAGGCGTATTGGCTATAATTCCCCCCCTCTGCCATTCTGGCGGGCAATAACAGCCGTATTCCTTACAGGTTTCTTCAAAGCTTAACATTTTTTTTGTCTAGCTTCTTTTCTATGTTTATGACTGAATAGCCTATTGTGTTAATCTTGGCTTCAAGTATGTTAAGTTTCTCTAAGTTTAAATTACCTAATGACCAGCTAGTTAGGTGCATATATAAAAACGTGAATATAAGTAAACCTATTACTATCCAAGCGCTGCCTATACTGGTGCTACCCAGCTTAAGCGCCAAGCACAACACTACGGTTAATAACGTACTGAATAAAAGGTTTTTAATGATTTCCAATACTGTTTTATTGCTCATTTTTTCCTACCCCCTATTTCTTGAATAATGACCAGCTTTGTTTTTGCTGGCTAACTTCCTGCCCTGCACCCTGCGGCTGCATATACTGCACTTCGTACTTATTCCTTATCAATTCCGTAAACCCTGCGGCTGAAATCGACATTGAAGACCTGCCTATATTCAGATACAAGTCTATAAGGAATTTAGCGTTATGCTGCAGCAGCATATCGTTATTTAATAACAGCCTTCTAGTTCTTTCTGTCAATACCAGTATAGGCGTTGGCTTTTCACAGCCGCAGCCTTTGGTTTCCCCTTTATTAATCTCTTTCTTGCAGACCTTACAGGTGTTTTCCTTCTTGTGTAATTCGTCTTCATAGTCGAAAAGGATTTCGCTTATCTTAATGAATTCCCTAATCCAGACGAAGAATTTTAGAATTATGTACCTATCCCATTCATTATAATTAAGCAGCTTGGCTTCTGTGCCGCTTATTAAATACAAGACTTCTAATAACTCAGACCGTGTAAGCTTGGGTTTCTTTACTATATCCCTAATAGCGTTTACATCGTCTTTAGCCAGCACCTTATCTATAAATGTCCTTTCGCCTGCGCCAGTAAATATACTTCTCTGTAAATCCTGCTCGTAACCCATCAGCGAAAACCTAAACATAACTTACTTAAATAGTTTTCTAAGTATTCTAGTTTTTAGAAAGTTTTAAATATCCATTGATAATTAAACCTGCGTTATGAAAGACTATACTAAGAATATCTGGCTGAAATCTCCCGCTGCTTCTTTATTGTCAGACGCTAAAATCAAGTATATGAAAGACCATAATACTGATAAATGTAGCTATGACGATATAATTAAAGAAGCGCTGGGGGTGTATTTGTATGGGAAGCCAAGAGAAAGTAGCGAAGCTTAAGGAAATGCTGGCGCAGGCAGAGATAGAAGCCGAACTGGATAATAGGAATTTAGCGCCAGAAGAAGATAGCGTATTACCGCCTTTTCCCAATGAAAGACCGCAGCCAAGATATGAAGAACAGGCAAGAAAGCAAACAGGTACGCAGGTATATAGCACCATACCAAAAAAGACCGCTGCCCTTGAAATCATAAACAGGTATCAAAAGATAAGGGCGTTTATCGTATTCCCTATTGCTGCGCCATTCATAATTTTAATATCCAATATATTCAATAGCTGGGCTGGGGTAGCGGCTGCCGTTATTGCCATAGTGCCTTCTGCGATACTTTTTTACAACATCAACAACGAAATCAAGATACTAAAGTACGAATACGGAATAAGGTAAAATGCCAGAAAAGAAAACTGCGCTAAGCGAAGAAAAGACAGCAGGCGCTAGCTATGTCTTAAACTTCTTCTCTAATGTTATGCAGCTTAACCATTACTACGCAAACTATGAAAACCTAATGATAGAACTAGCTACCAAATACGCTAAGGAAGCTGGCAAAGAAACGCCAGAAGATAAAGACAGCATTAGGAATTTCTGCCAGACGTTGCGGTATTACGCTACGCAGGCGTATATAGGCTACCGTGCAATTATGGGCGGAATAGGCAAGCCAATAGACAGCGAATTACTTAAGCTGCATATCAACATTAAAGAAAGTTACGTGCTCAGCAGGGAAGAAATAGAAGCCTACGTTATCAAAATGAACAGCGTAATTATGAACACAGTCATTAAGGACATACTGCAGAATTCCCAAGACCTGTTAAATGAGATATACAATACTTCAGAATAGTATAAACTGCTATGGAAGAAAACCTAAGCAAGCCTAACGAAATAATGAATACTTCTTTACTGGATATTAGCGTTATCATAACTACCAAGAATAACAAGCCTGCTATAGAACTGCGCAGGCTAACCCAAGACCTAGAAACTATTAAGAAGCTGGTTAGCTGCGCATATCACAACCAGCCCATTATACTAATGCCTAGATTTTCAGATACTACGCAATCATTAAGCAGCCTAGTAGAAAAGGGAATACTATATTATAATGAAGGTAGGTATTACTTTAACTTCTGAAAATGACCACAACAGAAGCTTTACAGGCTGCGAAAGATATTAATTCTAATATTTATTTTGTTATCTTTATAGCTGGCGTTGCGCTTCTTATAGCTTTCTTACTGCCGCTTCTATTTCCTAAACTTAGAGAAAAAGAAAAAAAATAATTATAGGGCTGTATTTCCGCCGCCTGTTTTCCCGCTGGCTAACCCGAACACTAGAAGTAGCACTAAGCTAATGACAAAGGCTATTACTATCAAAGGTAAATAGCTGCCCGTCTGCTCAAGTGCACCAAACCCGCTAATAACACCCTGCTTGATATGCTCGGATACTGTAGTGTCCTTATATTGGTATGCTGCGGTTAGGCTTTCGCTTTGGTTGTATGTCGCTGTGGTTAAGTTAAATACGCCAGAAGTAGTTACTGTATAATTACCTGCGCCTACGCTAGCTAAATTCGTGCCGTTGGTTAAGGTAAATGTGTCCGTGTAAATCAAGTTATTAACTAGATTTTGCGGTGTACCTTTTGTTACTGTGCTCAATACTTCCCCTGTTACGCTTGTCCTTCCAAGCGCTTCAATGTCTGCTTCCTGCAGCTGATAAGTTGAGCCTGCTAAAGTGCCTACGAATATTAGAACTAGCACGGCAACACCTACGCCTACCAGTAGGTTAATCATAGCGCCTATGTTTTCGCCCATCTGTCCGCTTTTCTTGTAGTTTTTCATTGGATTTCAGAATAACTAAAAAGGGGTTTTACCCCCCTGCATTGAAAAACTTAAAGTGCGCTTCCCCCATTTCCGCCTGCTGTGCCTGTCATTCCTAACACTAGGAATAATACAAGTGCAATTACAACAGCTAAAACGATTATCGGCAGATAGCTACCTGTCTGTTCAAGTGCGTCAAACCCGCTTATAATTCCGTTTTTAACGCTGTCCCTAACCGTACCGTTGGTTATTGCGTCAATGTCTGGTTCTACTAATTGGTATGTCTGTCCGCCTAAGCTGCCTACGAATATAAGCACTAGCACGGCAACACCTACGCCAGTAATTAGCTGTATGACTGCGCCTACTGCGCCGCCCATCTGTCCACTTTTCCTATATAAAATTTCCTGTTCCATCTGAACTTTTACCCCCATTTGTTGTAATGCCTACGCTGGCAAATAGGGTATTTAAATGTTTTCAAGAAACGACATAGACGACTAATCATTTACTGCGCCTATCTTATTGGCGCTTACTATTATGCTGGGCGAAGCTGGTCTAACTGGTGTCGTAGCTGCTGCAGTAGCTTGAAGCTGGTTAGTTGTGCTGTCGCCCCACATCATTAAGGCGAAGTTATCCCCTTTATCCATATCAAGAATATAAGTAACTGCTAATATCATTTCAGTATTAGCGTTTGGTATCTGTATCCTAGTGTTGCTTCTGTTTACTGGCACTTCGTTATGCCTTATCCAGATTTCAATATATTTATTTGCTAACCCGCTTTTTACTATGGCTGATATTGTAATAAGGTATTCCCCGCTTTCATTAACGAATATGTTACCGCTGGAATTATACCACATCTTATTATTATCTTCCAAGTCCGTATAGTTTATTTTCTGCGTCTTATTGGTGCTTAATATTAACTGGTCTTCCGAACTGCTCACTATGATATGGGGCACTAGGTTATTTAGGGTTTCTACTGTAATGGCTTCTGCTGTTATTGTATCGCTTACCGTAATATCCTTAAATGTTGTTGTGTCTGATATGGCAAACAGAAAAGCCAATAATGAAATTACAGCTACGCCAATAAATATATGATCCCTAACGTCTGGCATTTTCCAGCCCCGTATAACGTGGTCTACTGGTTACCTGTAACTGTATCGTTATTATCGCTTCTATCATAGTGAATAATACTATAAGAAGGAAGGGCATAACTTCAAGCTTGCTAAGCTGGCTTATGTATAAACTTTCGTATGCCAACGGCGTAACTATAAGGTTAATGCCATACAAGAACAGCGCTAGTATAAACAATCCTAGATTTCCCTTCCAGTCATAGACCGCCCAGCCATTGAACAGGTTTACTAGCTTGATAAAAAACACTATGACTAAAAATAGAAATTGCAGAAGAAATAACACTTCTTCAAATTGCGCCATTAGTTAAACCCCCCTGTCGTGCTGGTGCTGTTTACTGCGAATAATGACAGCGCTAGTATAACCAGCGAAGCGAAAAAGACCACTAGGTTATATGTGTAATCCATACCCGCATTATAAAACCATACGAATATGCCGCCCTGTATTACCATAAGCAATATTATGCCCAGCTTGAAATCCTTAGCGAAAAACGGCAAAGTGCTAAGTGTTGTAACAAGTAATACTATCCACTCGAAAGACAGCCCTACGTTATCTACTACTTTCTGTAAACCCCATTGAAGTACCATATTAAACAATCCTTCCGCTTCTTATGCCTGTCAATAATTGTATTAACCCAACCATATACAAGACTGTTATAAGCACGCTGGCGAATAATTGAACAGCGGCTACTATGAAATGGTCTAAGTTAAACAGCGTTGTTATTGCAAATATCAGATAGCCGAACATCTGAGGTATTGCGTATAAAAAGTTTAGTATCAAGTCTATAAGGAAGTTGCCCGAATAGAACACCAGCGCCCCAGCTTCTATAATCGGTATGTTGCTCTGCTTTGTTAAGCCGCCCTGCACTTCTTCGCCTATGCTCTCAATATCGTAGGTGTTGGTATTCTGGCTAAATGCCGTAACGTAATGTCTGGCGTTTGCGGGTATGGCATACACAAGCAGGTTAATAGACAAAGAATAAAACAGCATTACCACTAAGGTAACCTTAAACCCTTCCATTATTCCCGCTTCTGCCATTCTTTAGCCTACCGTTGCTTGATTTTTCCCAGTCATTACTAGGAATATGAAGACTGCTATTATTGCGTTTACCGCCAGCATAAACGTAATGTACCACGCTGTTAAAGCCGTGCTCAGCAACCCTATATTAATAATGCAAATAAGCAAGCCAAACCACCCGAAAGTATACTGGCTGGCTGTAAAGCTTAAACCAAAGATTAACATAAGCAAAGTTATTACGAATATTACAGCGGCGTTATTACCCCCTACTTTGCCGCCTATTGAAAAGAAAGCTACGGTTTCTTCTATGCCTGTAGACTTGGTTGCCGTAGCTATCACTTTAAATATTGTAGTTTCGTTTACGCTAGTCAATCCGCTAATATCCAGAAGGATAAGCGCAGCGTTGGGATTAACTATACTGGAATTAAACAAGACTGCGTTAGTATCCATTCTTAATATGGCAACACGCAGGGCGGTATTATCCGCCTGCGTATTGTTATACAGTATAGCCATAGTTGCATTAGTTACTTTGCTTATGGTTATGGTGTCCGCTATCAAATCCAAGTCTACGCTTTGGCTTAGGAATTCCAGCGTATCCAAGTTAATATAGCTGGCTAGACTGCCATCTACTGCGGCTAAGAATATCTGCGGCTGGGTTATATCGTCATTAGTGAAAGTGTAAAGATAATAAAGATTATTGTAAGTGTATGCCTTCAGTATCTTAGCGTCTTGGTAGGCAAACCTAGTATAGTCTGCGGCTACTACGCAATCGGCGAACACGCTTTTTAATATAACTGGTCTTATGGTGCTGCTGGTTAGTATCTGTTCGTAATGCGTAATGCCTTCTGTGTTTGCGCATATTCTAACATCGTCTTGCAGCAGCCCAATATCCACGTACCTTAATATTATAGTACCGCTGCTGTATTTCAATTCAAAGCGCAGCTTAACGTCTTCTGTAGAGAAAAAAGAAATATTTGCCGTATTCCCTGCCTTGAAATCGTAGCTGCTTCTGTTATCGTCCATAAATACCTTAACGCTGGTTAAATTTTCCACGTCGAAGGGCGTATTAAGCTGTTCGTCTATTATTATTAATGTCCTTATCTCTATGCTGTGGGTTGTTGTGTTTGTTGTGCTATTCAATCCGTCGCTGCAGGTTGCGTTATATATATTATCCCCATTTAATAGCAAAGTAGAACTGTTAGACTGCCGGGTATTGTTGGCTAAGATTTTGTTATAAAGAATTATCTGGGTGTTCAATGTCGAACTGTAGTTTAAGACTGGCTGCATAGTGTCTACGCACTTGAAGCTTAATGTTGCGTTAGGTGTAACAAAGCCAGTATTAATCTTAAAAGACTTATTCAATACAGAAGGCGGGCTTAAGTCGCTGTACCATTGGCTTCTGTACGTGCTTAAGTTTGTTACGTTAATCGTCCTATTGCTGATAAATACGAAGCTTGTATTATAGTCTGTTTCTGTCGGGTATCTGAAAGTCAAGCTGCCAGCATTAATATTATTGTCGCAGACCACTACTAGACTTTGGTTAGCTGCGTCATTGACCTTAAAGGATATTGTGCTATTGTCTAGACAGAAATAAGTATAATTCATACTTAAGGTATTGGTATAGTTTTTACCCGTGTTGTTTACAAAATTGCTATAAGTGTTCGTAAACCCGTAACCATCAGTAATATTAAAGTAATATGATACGCTGTAGCTATTCATATCCCCTATGCTCTCTAGTTCTATTTCGTCGCTTGCATTGATTAAGTGTACTGTTATATTCCAGTCATTAGGCGCATATTGAACAGCGGTAACGTAATTAACATTCTTGCCCTGCATATCTATCCAGCGCTGCGTACCAAAATATGCGAAGTGCCCTTTATACCCTGTGTCTTGCAAGTATGTTAAATCGCCTGTAGTCTGCAATCTAAAGTTATGGCTTAACGCATTATCATTAAAAGTTAGCTTCATCTTGTACCTATCAGCAGAAAGATAGAAGTAGCTTACTAATACCTGCTTCTTGTTGTATACTATCAAGTCTGGGCTAGTGAAAGTTATGTCTTCGGCACGCATTAGGTTAGTCGAATAGTACAGCGTCATATTCCTAACTACGTTATCGGTATGGCTATCCCAATCCTGCAGGGCTATCTCGTAGCGGCTGTTATTGAAGGTTGCGTTATTCATTATGTCCGCAAAATATGTAAAGTAAAATGCCGCCCTGTCCTTGTATGGTATGCTCTGATTGAAATAGTTTAATACCTTCTGTGTCCTTACGCCTGCGCTGCTTAACTTCCATATCGTAACATTGACAGCGAAAAGGTTAGGGTCTGAGGCCTTAGCTGTTATGTTAATCAATGTATCGTAAAACCTGTAGAAAACCGTATTGCTTGCAAAAGACAATAATGTAAAGGAAGGCGCTACCGTGTCTATGAATATGTTTGTCTTAAGGAAGCTGGCTGTTGCGTTTTCATTCAAGCACGTTACGTTAAAGTCGTAGCCTTCCTGCCTGCCCGTAGTGTCTAATGTAAAGTTTTGGTTTACGGATAAGTCTATTAAATTCTTGCTTTGGTTTACTGTGCTGTTAAGGCGTAATGAACAGTTATAGATATTGGAATTATTTACGCTAGTGCCGTTAAATGTGAATATGTACGGGTTAGAAGTTACGTTAATGCCAGACGCTAAACCAGTATACAGGGTTAGCGCTGGCGTATCGCCTGCTGGTGCTACTGCTGGTAATGCAATAGTTACGTTAAGTATTGTCTGGATTTCTGAAGTATAATAATTCCACGGCGTACCGCCGTAGTTTGCGTTTCTTGTCCAAGTGATATACTCATTAAGATATGGAAAGCTTGGGGCTGTGTTTCTAATGCCCGTAAAGGTTGTTGCGTTAAATGTGCCTGTTGCTAAAACATATCTAGTAGCATTGACTTTTATATTGACGTTTAAGGCGCAATCATTACCTACAAATACGCCGCTGCCTAATTGGTTGCCGCTATTCCAAGCTGTGTCATTATAGAATACTGCGCACTTAGTAGACGTATCGCTACCTACCTTTAATATTTTTGTTATGTTAAAATTGGTTATTCCCAATTCATTAAACTTTGTTTGGTTTATGCTTATCTCAATACCGTAATATTGGGAATATCCTGCTGCTGTACTAGCTATTGTTTCCCCGTGAAACTGGTCTATGTATGTCTGCCCCTTTGCTATCTGCAGAGATAGTAAGAAAACCGTAATAACAATTATGAAGTATATAGACTTCCAAAAAATTAGCTTGGCTTTGTCTAGCATATTGCACTTTTTGATTATTGGATATTTATATTTTGTCACTAAACGACTAAAGCTTTACCTGTAAAATTTTTGTTATCTTATCCAGCGCTACCATAGTATCGCTTATCCTACTGGCTAGCTCGCTGTTGGTTAAAGGGTTGTTTTCCCGCAAGTCATTAAGGTAAGGCTCTAAGGTATCGCTATCGTCTACCGCCCTAAGACCGTGCACATATTCCCTTTCTTCTATACCTTTGCTTCTGTCATATTGCAGCCAGACCCTGTTATCTTCGCCTTTAAATTGTATGAACATCTGCTTTTCTGTAATCACTTCTGCTTCGGGTGCGTAGGTGTTTGCTAAGTGCTGCTTCAATAAAAGTATATTGGCTTTTCTATCCTTGAACACAAAGAAGCCTAAGTCTTCCTGCATTTTAATAATTGCGCTGTTAAAACTATTCTGGGCTTCCCGTATGGCTTCATTCTTATCCTTGAAGCAAAAGTCTATGCCTGCTTCCAGCCAGATTATTACCTTCTTGTAATACAGGCTTATTTTCCAGACCCCGAACTGCAGCGCCCTGTTGCCCTTTTCCTTCATTATCTTATAATACTTTTTTGTATAGTAGTATGGTCTTACCTCGAACTCTAAAGCGTGGTAGCGCCAGCTTTCTAGTTGGGGTATATTAGTATACGATTGTAGCCCTTTGGGTATGACCGCACCCCCCATATTGTAGCCCCCCCTATTAATCAATCCTTTTTTATGCAGCTTGCGTAATGTATCATATACTGCCCAAACAGTAGTCTGCCGACGTAAAGCTATCTCTTTGACAGTTAAGAATTCTTCTGAATACAGCCTTAAAACTTCTTCCTGTACTTTGTTGTTTTCCATGAAACTACCCCACTCAAGCTTTATAAAGGGGCTACAATTTTGTAGCCCCCCTATTGTAGCCCCTCTAAATATTTTAGAATTTAAATAATAGTATTGAAAAGAATTAATAGGGCTGCGCTATCAGAAATATATTTTCCACAGGCCCCGCCAATGCTTTTAACGCCCCATTAAATAGTCTTTTCATTCTTTCCTTATCAATCATATAAACCCCCCCGCCCCCACTTCTATAAGCCGCCTAGTCTGCATAAAGACTATTAAACCCGTGAGTATCAAGACGAACACCCAGCCGTATTGGAATATGGCAGCGTTTACGTCTATGTTATTCTGCCCTGCGTCTAATGCTGCGTCTATTGTATCGTTAATCTGCCCCTGTACTGTTGCGTCTTGTATATTGTCTATGTCCGCCTGCGCCCTAGCCAGTATATCTTCGCCTGCTTCGTACATCTTGGTATTAAATAAAACGCCCATTGGCGCAAGTACCGCAGCTATCACTACTATAATGACCGCTGTAATGAAGAAGTATACAAATAAAACCGCCTGCGCTTTCTTACTTATTTTAAATATATTCATAAGCTCAGCCCCGCCAATTTTCTATAATCAATAAAGCCATAGCGCAGCTTTTTTACTTTCGTTGAAGGTGTCCTAGCTGCGCTTTTGGCTCCGGGTGTTCGTCTTGTTGTTGTTCTTATGACCTTCGGGGTATAGGGATTAATGCCGAAGTTACCTAAGAATATGTTATTGCTTAATGCCAATTCATCTAAAAATGCTGTCCGCTGCTTTCTTCCTACGCCCTTAGTGCTTCCAGCACCCGAAGGCATACTAATAGGTAGCGGCAGCGGTGCGTTTAATACATCTGTGAATACTGGCACGTTAGTAGGCACATTAGTAAATATGTTAGTAGGCACATTAGTAAATATGTTAGTTGTGGTTGCCGTGTTTGTTACTGTGTTTGTGCTTACTGGTACTGGTATATCTGTATTTACTGGTATCGGCACATCACTATTTACTGGCACGGGTATAACGTCATTTACTGGCGCTGTTATAAAAGTGTCTACCATAGTGGGCTTTCTGAAGCCGTCAAATGAAAATACGTTATTCCTTACTTCGCCAGCTGGCACGTCTGTTAAAGTATTGACTGGTACGTAATTGCCTACCAAGCTTTCTAAAGTTACGGGTGTGTTGGCTCTCGCTTTAACCCTCTTAACTTGCGTTGGCATATTACTTTGTACTGTGGTCTTAACTGGCGTATTGGAAAACGCATTTACCATTACTGGCACGCCTGTAAACTTGTTTATCCTAACCGTATCTTTTGACGTGCCTACTATAATATCCTGCAGTATGTCGCTGGGCTTCTCTGTAGGGTCTAGTATGTTGCCTATGCTCTCTAATAAGAACTGCCTAGACTTCTGCCCTTTTGCCGCTGCGCTGCCTATCGCCCCACCTAAAAACCCAGCGGTTACGCCGCCGAATATCCCGCCTGCTGCCGCTTCCTCAAACCTAGTTAATGGCGCTTTCACTAACCCGAATAAATTAACCTGCTCTCTCTCTGTAAAGAACTTAGTGCCTGTCCTTAAGTCGCCTACGTTTTCCTGCGATACTAAAGTCTGACCGAAGCCTTCGCCTACGCCAGCTGGAAATATATTAGCGGCAAAAGTCTTAAAGGTTGCCTTCTCGCCGCTGCCAAAAGCCCGCTGCATAGCTAGCTGCCCTGTCTGCTCTGAAAATGCGCCTACCGCCAGCGTAGCGGCTATTGTGCCTTCTTTAGTGCCTGCTCGCATAGCTTCCAATGAAGCAGGGGCTGTATCGCTTAATATCTTCCTGTTACGTAATTCCTGCGCTGCCGCTGCTGTAAATACGTCTGGGTTGCCGCTTAACCCTATCTCAAAGCCCACAGAATTAATTATACCACCAAAACCACCCGCAGACTGCAGCTTAGCCCTTTCTGCCTTTCTGGCTACGTTAAATACTTCCCTTTCTTCCTGTGTCGGTGTCAATGGCAGACCTTTAACTATCCTCTGCTTTCCTTCTTCCAATGTCTTTACTACCTTAAAAGTGCCGCCTGCAACCGCTACCTGCCCCAATACATTAAGACCAGTAGCCGTAAAGGCGTTGGCGCTTGCTGCGGTTGTTATGCCTTTAGTAGCTGTAAATGCCGCACCTGCTACCTTAGTGCCTGTAGTAATGCCTAATGCCTTTAAAGCTACGTTACCGTATAATCCAGTAAAGCCGCCTACTAGCTGCTGTATTTCGTTGCCTGTAGTGCTCTGCTTCTGGAATACGCTACCGCCTAGTATTTCGTCTGGCGTAGCCGTAAGACTTGCCTTGAATGATTTAAGAATTACTGGCTCTTTTTCTGCAGCTACCACTTTACTATAAGCTTTCTGCGTTTCTGCGTCTATATTATTGGGTGCGTTTGGGTTGTAAGCGCCTACTACGCCCCCCTGTGTAAAACTTGCGCTGCCTAATCTAGTGTTTACCTGTGTGTCTGGCTTTTCAGGTATTGAAATAACTAAGGGTGGTCTAGCTTGTGTAA
>Ga0315285_10002432_pt1 | contig 19407 bp, 19 predicted proteins | sample YL17G09_36_MG_FD_203698 | JGI IMG/M metagenome (GOLD analysis project Ga0315285, IMG submission 203698) | Sediment microbial communities from Yellowstone Lake, YNP, Wyoming, USA - YL17G09_36 | ecosystem: Environmental > Aquatic > Freshwater > Lake > Sediment | place: USA: Wyoming | collected...
TAAAATTGATAGATAAAAAGCGCAGAGAGAGGTTGCTTGAGCCAAAAGGTTTCAGGCATTTTTAAATGAACCCCGCCCTTCCTGAAAGCATATAGATAAAATCTGGTGAGGGTGGGGTAAGATTAGAGAGGAAGGGCGGGGTGAAAATAATTTCTAAATCGATTAAGGATACGATAAAAGTAGGTAAGATTATTGCAAAAAATTCAAATCCCGGTGATATAATTTGCCTATTCGGACAATTAGGCTCTGGTAAAACAGTTTTGGCCAAAGGTATTGCGCAGGGCTTAGGCGTTGCAAAAAATAAAGTTATCAGCCCATCATTCGTGCTTTTGCGTCAACATATGAAAGGCCGCTTACCTCTGTACCATTTCGACCTTTACAGGCTCAAGGATCTGGGCGATATCCTGGGATTAGGATATGAGGAATATCTTTTTGACAAAGGCGTCACTGTAATTGAATGGGCAGACAGGTTAAGAAATCTCCTGCCCCGAGAATACCTGAAAATAAGATTGTCTCTTAAATCCGATACGAAAAGATCGCTTGAATTTATTGCGAATGGAAAGCACTATAAAAAATTAATACAAGGAATCCATGAAGATCTTAGGCATTGATACAACTAGCAAATACCTGTGTCTGGGCATCTTTGATTTTGGCAAGATTTACGAATACAATTTAGAGACAGGCAGGAGGCTCTCTTCTTTAATTACAATCACTATAAAAAGAGTTCTGGAAAGCCTTGACTGGCAGATAAAGGATATTGATTATTTTGCCTGCAGCCTGGGCCCGGGTTCTTTTACCGGAACGCGAATAGGCGTTGCGACTATCAAGGGTTTAAGCTGGGCAGCAAATAAGCGCATAATTGGGATACCGAGCCTGGATATATTGGCAATGAATGCTAAGGACAGCGATAAGCCAATTGTTCCAATTGTGGATGCCAGAAGAAATCTCATTTACTGCAGTATTTATAAAAAGAAAGAAGGAAAACTAAAAAGAATAAAGCCGTATATGCTATTGACTGAGAAAGAATTATGCAAAAATATAAAATCCGGTTCTGTGTTGCTTGGGGATGCAATCGGTTTGTACAGAGACACTATTTTGAGGAATATAAAAGGCGCGACTTTCTTAGACAAGGATTTCTGGTATCCCAAAGCGCGCAATATCATGGAGCTCGCACTTCAGAAGATAAAGGAAAGAAAGCTTAGCAGTGCCTTTGACATTAAGCCGATTTATCTGTATCCCAAAGAATGCCAAATAAAAGCTGTTTAATGTTTAAGGTTTAATGTTTAATGAAAAACATAAAACATAGTACATTAAACATAAAACAAACTTATGAATATACGATTCTATAGACCTACGTGGGCTGAAATTAATTTAGATAACTTAAGCTACAATTTTGGCCAGATTAAGAAGATGGTGTCGCCCAAGACCAAGATCATGGTTACGGTCAAGGCAGATGCCTATGGGCATGGCCTTGTTCCCGTGTCTAAGAGGCTGATTGCGCAGGGAGTAGATTTTTTGGGTGTGGCTTCTATTGATGAGGGTATAAAATTAAGACAGGCCGGCATAAAATTACCCATTTTAATACTCGGCCTGATACTTAAAAAGAATATCGAGCCATTATTTAAATACGGACTTACCGCCACTATCTGCGAAGAAGAATTAGCCTTAGTCCTAAATAACAAGGCCCGTTCGCAAGGCAGGCCTATAAAAGTGCATATCAAGGTTGATACGGGCATGGGCAGGATCGGCGTCCTGCATCAGGATGCGGAAAAACTCATAAAGAAGATCCATAGACTTAAATTTATAAATATCGAGGGAGTATTTACTCACCTTGCCTTTGCAGATCTAAATAAGGATTTTACTCTGCACCAGATAAGCTTATTTGAGGATCTAATCTGCAGATTAGATAAATCCGGCATAAATATTCCTTTGATTCACGCCGCAAACAGCATGGGTATTATTGACTACAAAAGCAGCCATTTTAATATGGTCAGGCCCGGACTTGTGATTTACGGTCTGTATCCAAGAGAAAATTTAAGGATAAAGTTAAAACCAGTCTTAAGCCTGAAAACCAAAGTTATATTCGTAAAGAGGCTGCCTGCAGGAAGCGGAGTAAGCTACGCGCGTACTTACATTACCAAGAAAGCGACACAAATCGCAACTTTACCTATCGGCTATGGTGATGGTTACCCGAGAAATCTCTCCAACAAAGCCCCGGTTTTAATTGGCGGCAGGCGTTTTAAGATAGCGGGCAGGATCTGCATGGATCAGATAATGGTGGATGTGGGCAATTTTCGAGTAAAGATAGGCGATGAGGTTGTGCTAATCGGCTCACAAGGCAGGAACAAAATTACTGCAGAGGAACTTGCGGATCTCTCCGGGACAATTCCCTACGAAATCGTCTGCGGCTTAGGCAGCCGCATACCCCGCATATATATTTAAGGCATATTCCCGATAAGATATAAACCGGCTGTCAATGCTACGATGTGGCTGGCGGATGCAGCTAAAATCGGAGGGAGTGCCCCGCCCTTTCCAAAGGCGATGCTTATCGCATCCAATATATAATATAAGAATCCCACCAGAATAGATAAACCAATAGAAGAGATTCCCGCTCCACGTTTTTTCGTCATTAAGGCAAAAGGTATGCCCAATAGAATTATGATTGTGCTGGTAAAGGGAGAGGTAAATCTTTGGTAGAGGTCTACCTTAAAGCTGCGTATAACTGTGGAGGCGCCGCTTCTGGATAATCTCCAGATATAGTCTTCAAGTTGCGCAATGGTCATAAGTTCAGGCCGCTGCCTCTGATTTATAAAATCAGCAGGAGATTCCGGGATCGCCATGATCTCTTCCTCAAAATATTGCGGTTCACCTATGATCTGTCCATTTTTATCAAAGTTGTAGGTGATGCTTTGATAGAACTTCCAGAGTCCATCCTGATAAACTCCTTTGTTTGCCACAATTTTTTTGGTTATGTTCTGAGTTTCATCATGCTCCAGTATGATTATGCCTTCCATCGTATTGGTATCAGGCGTGAATTTATTAATATAGTAAAGCCTGTTTTTTAGCCCATACATGCAAAGATAATTGATGACCTCCTGCTTTTTCTCCTTCTCTTTCTTGTTCCCCTCTTCCATCTGGACCTTTATCTTTTGAGTTAACAACAGTGATTGCGGAACAGGTTTATCATTGATCCAGAAGATAAATAAACTGATCAGGATGCCGAGGATTATCACGGTTTTGCTGATCTGAAATACGCTCAGGCCCGATGAGCGCATGGCGATGATCTCATTGTCGTGGTTCAGTCTGCCAAATGCGTATAATGTGCTCAAAAGGCAGGCAAACGGAGAGACCTGCACAAACATAATGGGCAGATACGATAGGTAGTATTGAATCAGAAGGGAAAAGTTGACCTGTTGTTTTAATATGTCTTCAAGATGCGACAATACATCGATGATCACATAGAGGAAAAGAAAGACAAAGATGCAGGATAAAAAGATGGATAAAACAGATTTTAATATATAGCGGTCTAGGATGCGCATAATTTGTAGGTCAGCAGCGCTCCGATTATCCCGAAGAGAATATTGGGGATCCACATGGCAAGCTCAGGATTGATATAGCCCTGTATCCCAAGCGCCTCAGAGCCGATTAGCAGCGGATAATAAACCACAATGATCAGCACGGCAATACCGATATTTATTGATTTTTCTCTGCGCCTGGTGATGACTGCCAATGGCGCACCCAAAAGTATAAACGCAAGGCAGGAAAGGGCAAGGGTCAATTTTTCATTTATTTGTATGATTAATGGCGTAGGGTCTATATTTTCCTTCCTGAGGCTGGAAATCTTATTTTTCAGTTCCTGAATGGTCATTTCTTTGGTTTTCTTTTCAATTTTTCCCCTGTTTTGCGCCTCAGCCAGGTTTAGATTCATAAAGTAAGTCTTGAAATTTAATTTATAAAAATTAGTGGGATTTTCAGGGTCAGGCTCGTCAGTTGTGCCGTCAATCAGTTTTAACTTAACGGTATTTTTATCCTTATCAGCGATAAATTCACCGCTTTTGGCGATTATAGTACGGGTGGGTTTTCCTTCCTGCGGCTCATAGATACGTATATTGTAAAGCTTGTTTTTCTTCTGGTCCACTCGGTAAATAAACAAGATGTATTTCTGAAAGGAGTTGATGAACACGCCCTCCTCAAGCGCGGCAGTGGGATTCTTTAACCCGATCTCAATCGATGTTTTTCTGAAAGCATAATGCGCGTATGAGGCAGCGCGGTCATTAAATAAGACCAGCGCCAGGCTCAGGATCGCTCCGATAAGAATAATGGGAAGTATCAGCCGGAATAAATTTATGCCAGAGGCCCTTATTGCCACAATTTCGTTATCACTTGAAAGCCTGCCCAGTGAAATAAGCACGGCGATCAATACCGAAATGGGCAGCGCGTAGGTAACCATATAGGGCGTTGCCAGCAGAAAGAGCTTTGAGATGCTCAAGAGTCCCACTCCCTTATTGATCACAAGGTCTGCGATCTTCTTTAAATTACCCACGATCGCCATCACAAAACAAAGCACGCCTAAAGACAAAAACAGCGGCCCGGTGAATTCTTTTAAGAAATAATTGCGCAGTATCTTCATGTTAGTTAGCAAGAGTCAGGACAAATACGATATTTGCTCCTGCATTTTTTAAGGAGAGAGCTGCTTCTGAGGAAGTTGCCCCTGTGGTCAATACGTCGTCAATTAAAAGTAAGTTTTTCCCTTTTATAGCTTCCCATTTCGTCACTGCGAAACTCCCCCTTACGTTCAGGAAGCGCTCATTTGATTCGAGCTGCGTCTGCGTTTGCGTCTTGCGCTGCCGCAGAAGAACATCAGTGAGCAGGCCTTTCTTAAATTCTGCGGCAATATGCTCACTCAGAATCTGGGCCTGATTAAACTCCCTTTCGCGCAGCCTGCTTTTATGCAGGGGCACAGGGATGATAAAATCCAGATAATCCATCGGCAGGTTATATTCTTTGATGAATTCGATCATCAGTTTGCTTAAGAGAGCTCCCAGATAATCCTTATTCTTATATTTAAACTCATGGATCAGGTTTTTGATCACGCCTGTATAGACGCAAGGGCTGAAGGCGCGGTCAAAATGCAATTTTGTTTTAAGGCAGGCAGGACAGATGTTTTTGTAAAGATTCTTCTTATCCAATTGCCTGCCGCAGGATGAGCAGAAGGGAGGAAGATTCCTTTTGATATCAGCCCAGCATTTGAGGCAGACAAAATTATCCGCCGCCTGTCCCTTGATTTTATTCTTGCATGCAAGGCAGGTCTTTGGATAAACAATATCTGCTAATCCATTTATAAACCGGCGTAGCATATAAGTATGATAACAATTAATTCACCTTTTGTCAATTTATTAGGGACACCCTACTAATGGTTGACAGGGGGGGTGTCTTTAAAGGAGCTCAAAAGCGGGACTGAAGAGGAAAAACCGTATCTGGTGGAGCTCATAAGAAAAAAGGATTTGCCGGCTGTTTTGAAAGTAACCTGCCGCATTGTTTTGAGAACACCACTTCGTAAAAGGCCTCCTGCATTATCATCCAGAATCCAAAACACATCTAGATTACTGCTCTTGTCAAAAAATTTCTCTCACTGGCTCAAAGGTGATTTTGTAATAGTGCGCCTGCAAGCCATAATCATCTAGAAAAGAATTAATCTCTTCGAGCGAGATAATTTTGTATTCCATAAAGAGGGGAAAAGTGTTGGACATAATTACTTTTCCGGTTGGGTAGACCTGATAAGTTTCGTAAATAAAGAGCCTCTTTGTCTCTCCCGGCTCAGGCGGAGCGCTGTCCACAACCCAATTACCATCCCTCTCATAACAACTAATATAACCAGTGTATACCTTTCCTATTTCGGCTTCGGGATAAGGCGTTACTTGACGATCCCCGCTTGCTATTTGCTCCGACACTATATCTATAGGCGAAAGGTAAGTGCCCTTGGCATTACCTCGCTCATAAAGAATGCGGGTCAGGATGGCAATAGCAGGAGAGGGCTCGCCCCTGTTAGTTAATCGCTCTGCTTCTTTATCAACTGCCTCGATTATCTCGGGCACCTCATCGCTGTTGTAGCTGACAACGAAGCCTTCTTTATCCTGAATTTCCTTAGCGGCCTCAGCAATGAACCTTTGCTTAAGATAATCATCCAAAGATCGCCAATTCTTGTTCAAAACCTCATAACCATTCCACCTCGCTTCGAGAACGGGGAAAAAACATACTTCAGGGAGGTCTTCTGTACTGTAGGAATAAGTTTGGGGCTCAGGGCCGGAAACTAAAGATTGGGTCTCGGCCTTTATATCAGGCAAAGAAGACAAGCACAAACATACAAACAGAATTATACAACTGCCTCTTCTCATTTGCGGATTATCTTCCGGAAAGCTTCCCTGACTTGATCAGGATATCTTTTATCTTTAACTCCAGTGCTTCGGGAGTAAGGGGTTTGGAAAGAAAATCCTCTGCGCCGGCGCTAAGGGCCGCATCAGCCACTTCGTGGCTGTCGTAGGCCGAAACTGCCAGGAATTTTGTTTCCGGGGTGAATTTTAAGGCCTCTCTGATCACATCAATGTCGCTTAAGCCGGGCATTTTGATGTCTAAAACTACCAAGTCGAACTTATCCTTTTTTAACTTCTCTAAGGCAGTTGTGCCGTCAGGAGCTTCTTCTACATCGCAACCGAGGCGGCGGGAAATAAGCTTGGCTAAGCGCACTCGGATATCTTCTTCGTCGTCAACAATTAAGATTTTTGGCTTTGGCATTATCTGTCCTTATCGCTTATAATAAATTCTTTGCGATTTCTACTGATTCTTTAAAGCCAAGATTGGTAAGCTTGTCGGTAAAAGAAACCCATAGTTTGCGCAGCTCCGCATCGCTCTTTATAATGGTAATAAAATCCGGCCCAGAAAGCGGTAAAATAAAATCGGGCTGGAGTTTGGCTTGAAGATTAGAGGCAAGGATAGATGAGGCGCTGTTTAGTTTATCCCCTGCCTCGGCGCCTCTGCCTAATCTCTCTAAGACCGCTGCCTGCTGAATTAAGAAATATGCCTTATCAAAAGAGGTGCCCAGTTTTTCTGCCAGCAAATAGCCTTCAGAGAAATGCGCAAGTGCGCTCTGAAAGCGCGAAAGACAAAATAAAGAAAACCCTAATCCATTCAGGGCCAACACCAGAAATAAGGCTTCGGAATGTTTTTCATGCATCTTCCTTGCGTACTGCAGTGTTTCATCATAAAAGCTGAGCGCGGCAGTATGATCATCAGTCTGATTGAGCAAAAAACCTATCTCAATGGTCACTTTAAAATAGCTGGTTATATTATGTATGTAGGGAGCATCATCCCAAGGCTGGGGCAAATTCTGGATATCCTTAAAAAAGGCGCTCCTGGCCTGCTCTAGGAAGGTTCGAGCTTGCGCAAAATTCTTGTTGGTTAAAGCAAGGTGACCTTTTTTCCAATTTTCACAAGCCTCTTGATTATAATAGGAGATCATTAAGATATCTTTCCTGCCTGAAAAAGCTCAATAAAGGCATCTACTATCAGAGGGTTGAATTGGCCGCCGCTTTGGAGTTTGATTTCTCCGGCTGCGGCATCCTTCAATAAGCCGGGGCGGTAAGGCCTGTCTGTGGTCATGGCGTCAAAAGTATCCGCTACTGAGATGATTGCCGCAATCAGGGGGATCTGGTCGCCTTTTAGGCCCTCCGGATAACCTGTGCCGTCATATTTTTCATGATGGTATCTTACTCCCAATATAGCGTCTTCCAGTTCTTTTATGGGCTTTAAAATCGTCTCGCCCACAACCGGATGCGCCTGCATCTGCTTTTTTTCTTCTTCATTTAAAGGGCCCTGTTTGTTTAAGATTGACTCTGGGATGCCGATTTTTCCGATATCATGCAGCAGTGCTGCTATATGCAGGTGCTCCAGGAATTTTTCACTAAATACAGTTCTATTTTTCTGCTTAAGGTTTTCAGCGATTAAAAGCGAAAGGCTGGTCACGCGCGAGGTATGGCCGTGCGTGTAATGGTCCTTGGCGTCTATGGCCGCGGCTAAGGCGATGGTAGTATGCAAGAATAGGCGCTTGTTTTTATCCAGCTCAAGCTCAAGGTCCTTGAAGAGCCGGGCATTCCTGATGGCCATGGCCACATCAGAGGTTAAAGCAATGAAGAAATTCAATTCATCTTCTGCGAATTTTTCTTCGTTTACTTTACTACCCAAAAGAAGGATGCCAACTAATTCATCCCTGAAAAAACTTGGGATAGAGACCTGAGAGTCGAATATTTCCATCTGATACAGAGCGCCTTTTAAGATTTCGTTTTTGTCTGCGGCAAGATTTGGGCTGACCAGGATTTTTTCCGCCTCTTCGTAAACAAGCGCTGAGCCGCCGAGAAGCTCCTTATCAAGACCTTCCATGAAGAAACGTATCAATGGGTTGTCTTTATCCATTCTGGCAAAGCCTTCGGGTATCTTTAGGCCGCTTGGCCCACGGGAAACTGTCAGGACATAGGTATCCTTATCTTTATCATGCAGCAATATGCCGGCATGTTTTACCTTTACCTTTTGCATGATGGCGCGGGCGATCATCTTAATCAAAGTCTGCGGCTCGTGCACCAGGATCATGGTTTTGGAAGCGCCCTCAAGGTCCTTCTTGTAGCCTCTTTGGGCTTTTAGCTCCTTAAAGAGCCTCTCCTCTGCCCTGCGGTCGATGTAGATGTAGATGAATGGCCCAATGGTGGCCAGAAGGAATAGCAAGCCCATGGGAGCAAACCACCAGAAACCACCAAATACCGAGGTAAGCCAGCTTCTCAGCCAGAACACCAGCACGAAAGGTAGGCCCAAAACCAAGGTATACACTGCTATAAAGATGCCTGCGCGGGTGAGAGCAACGCGGATATCCATGAGGCGGTGGCGCAGAATGGCGTAGGCGACAATTACCATATATCCGGAAACAAGAATATTACCAAATGGGAAAACGGGAATGTTATACCAGAGAGGGTAATTTGTAGCTCCGCCAGACCAGCCAATAAAAGTTGCTAATAATACATACTTTAATTGATTCTTTTTAAAACCTGATGATTTTTTGTATTCACCGATTACCACGGATATCCCATAAATCACATACCAGGCCCAGATGATCAAAAAAGGATGGTAAGCAACTCCGGGATTGGGCCAGAATTTAAAAATAAGTTTTGGGCTAACGTCTTTTACAAATAAAGGCGTGAAATCCAGGATTAAGAATAGTAAACCAACCGAATATCCATAAAGAATTAACTTCTTTTTCCGGGCATATATATCAAAAAAAGTAAAAAGATGATGTAGATAACATACCGGAATAAATATTGCGCCTGCCATTAAACCGCGACAGCTGAAAAGCGCTAAATTCTCATCTGAAGTAATCTGCCATACAAAATAAAAATAACTCCAAACCGCAACACTTAAACAGAATAGACTATGAGTTATGTATCTGATATCCTTTCTGTTGCGCGAAAAAACAAAAATCCCTAAAACTGTACTTACTATTGCATTAATTAATGCGCTAAGAGCATAAAAACTCATGATTCTTCCTCGTTTTTCGTTGCAATAATATATTGCAAAACTTTTTTTTGCTCAAATTGAGTTTTTAATCCATCCTCATGGAATCCCGCTTTAAGAAATATCCTTTTAAATTCTCCATCATCTCGATAAACAAGATTCCAATCTCCCGCCCACTCCATATAATGAACAGATGGATTGCTATATTTATCTCTTACGTTTGAAATAGCCAAGAAACCAGCCTTATTTAATATACATTTGAGATTTTTTATTAATTTTACACAAGTTCTATGACCCAAATAGTCAAAAAATCCGGTCGAATAAATAAAATCATACCGTTCTTTAATATTAAACTCAATTTCTTTTGCGGTGCACATTTCTAAAATATCTTTTTGAATCAGATTGACATTCGTAAACCCATTCAAAAGTCCTTTTGCGTATTCGAGCGCCCTCTTTTCGCGATCATAACAATCGAAAATGACATTTTTACAGATTAGCGTGTCCGATTCAAGCATCTCTTTGACGTCTCGACAAGAGCCGCAGGCAAGATCCATAATTCTTACTGGTTGGTTCCTGCGGTTTTTTATAAAATCTAATATCAAATACTTGAAATCTTCCTTACGATTTCTTACAGCCTTGCAAATAGTAGACATCATAAAATAATTATCAAAAAGCCGGTCGAAACCACTCGTGGAAGGAACATTTCGATAAATATCATCTATAATTTTATAGTCGCCCGGGTAACCCAGGGGTTTAGTGATGCTCCAAGGACCATAAGTTCCTCTCATAAATATCTTACGAAATCTTTTGATAAAAAACTTCTTAAGTTTTTTTACTTTGCCTTTTTGTTCTTCAGCATTATTCGACTTTTCAAATTCCAATATATCGCGAAAGATATTATCCACTTCTGTATTAAATTCTTTTTGAAATTTGTGCCATTCGTCTGGTTTTCTGGATAAATATGCTTCTATTTCTAGGGCTCTTCTTTGGTAGATTTTTATTTTAGTTCTTAAAGAAAGCCCTGCTTTGCTCAATAGTATAAAATTTTTCATCTCTTTTAAATCGCATCCATCCGGGCAAAGCCTTCGGGTATTTTTAAGCCGGATGGGCCACGGGAAACTGTCAGCACATAAGTATCTCTTTCCTTATCGTGCAGCAATATGCCGGCATGTCTTACCTTTACCTTCTGCATGATGGCGCGGGCGATCATCTTGATCAAAGTCTGCGGCTCGTGCACCAGGATCATGGTTTTGGAAGCGCCCTCAAGGTCCTTCTTGTAGCCTCTTTGGGCTTTTAGCTCCTTAAAGAGCCTTTCTTCTGCCCTGCGGTCGATGTAGATGTAGATGAATGGCCCAATGGTGGCCAGAAGGAATAGCAAGCCCATGGGAGCAAACCACCAGAAACCACCAAATACCGAGGTCAGCCAGCTTCTCATCATAACCACCACAGCAAAAGGAAGGCCGAGGACGAGAGTATAGACAGCAATAAATATACCAGCGCGGGTGAGGACGACGCGGATATCCATGAGGCGGTGGCGCAGGATGGCATAAGTGACCACCGAAATATAAACTGGTAATGTATAGGTACCGAAAGGATTAAGGATTGGAATGCTGATACCGTAAACTAAAAGAAAATTTGCCGCGCCACCGGAATAACCAAATAGTGAGCTCCAGAAAAGATATTTTAGTTGGTTCTTTCTTGCTCCCGAAGATGATCTGTACCCTACATAAAGTTCACTTAGTCCATAGATTGTTAAGATAATAAAAAACAGAATTGCGAAATGGTATGCAAATCCAGGCGCCCCAAAATGTTTTACGTATGGAACGCCTACCATGGGAATAGAATTAGCCATCATAAATGGCGTAAAAGATAAAATAGCGAATAACGAGCTGAAAAAATAGGCAAGTCTAAGCAACCACTTTCTATTTTTAATATTTAATAAAGAAATTACAAAGTGGACAAAAAATGTGGGAATAAAGAAAACGCCTACTTGCTCTATTCGGGTCCAAATGAGGGCTGTTAACTTATTATCGCAGGCTATGCCCCAAATTTCAGAAAAGCTCCACCACGCAATACTAAATGAGTAAAAGGCAAATGTTTTATTGACTATATTATGTCGGCTTCTTATTATAACAAAGATCCCAAGTGAAAAAGTCGTTATAGCGGTTAGCCATAAAACAAAGACAAAATTAATATAGATTAATTTCATTTTAGCTTCCTCGCAACAGCAACGCTCTGAATATGTAACGGCTCATTGATTATTTCGCACTGCTCAAAGCCGCTTTTCTTAATTATATTCTCTATCTGTCTTGGCTTCCGGTAAATCAACGGCCAACCTACAACCCATTTCACAAAGTGCATTTCTATGTTCGGCATAGTATTTGAAGTAATAAAATATCCTTTTGTCGACAGAACCTGATATATTTCAGAGATAAATTTAACTGCATCTTCTTCGGGAAGATAATCCAAAAATGCGATCATTTTAACTATGTGAGGCTTAAAAGTTTTGGCTACATCGATTGCGTTTTCAACATCAGACTCTATAACCCTTACCTCATCTGAAACACCATTGAGAGAAATAAATTCTTGGGCGCGCCTTAACGCTTCAGGCTCTCGATCAATTAGTATTACTTTAGCATTGATTTTTCTTTTCTTAACCTTAGCTACTGTTTCGCTTTCAATCTGACCTGTGCCGGCGGCCAGGGAAATAATTCTTACTTCCCTTTGGTCCGAAAACTCAAAGAGCGCTTTTTCTAACTCCTGCTTGGCTAATTTGAAGCGGTTACGAGCGGCTTGACAATTTAAACTATTGAACCAAAAATCATCCAGCCAACCGCCCATAGTCCGATCTTCTCCAAATCGATGATTATAAATAAGATCAACTGCTTTCCAGCCTGTGACATTTTTTTTGATAACTTTTCCATATCTACCGAGGCCATCGAATATCAATAAACCGACTTCTCCCTGTTTGGAAAGTAAAGCGCGAAATTTCTTTTTTATGATTATCCAAAGAACCAACAGTAATGTTATCGGTGAAATCAAATAATATGGCCATCGCTTCGCCTCAAGCTTTTCTGATGAAATTCTGTTCTTCCCCAAAGGCCTCTGGTTACGGCTTACGTTCATTTTCTATTAAAAATTTCATCCCTTCTTCACCAATCACATAGTGGTCTTCTCCTCTACCGAAATGATCTATTCTAATATTGCAGAATTTTGCGTGCGGAGCAATTTTATTTATCTTTTTTAAATGTTCGTCTTTGTTTTCTTCGGCTTGGAAATTGAGAATCCTATCGTGAGCCCCCAAGAAGAAAAGGCAAGGAAGATGCTTTGGAATTAGAATTTCTGGTAAATCAATAGTCATAAATTCATAGAATGACTTATAGAATTCTACCTTTGAGTACTCCAATACTCCAAAACTTTCATAAGATATGATATCGGATAACTCAGTGAATATTTTTAGAAGATATTCAGTTAGCGCATCTATATATTTTTGCCTATTTTTAATAAAGACACTTCTGTTTGTGGACATAAAATTAACAAAATCTGTTTTGTCTTTAAACAATAAACCTCTTTTTTTCAAATATAAATTGTAATCATCGAAACTCAAAATCTCATATATATTTAATAACCCGCTGACACTAAACATTGATCTTACTTCTCGTGGCCACCCCAGCTCATTCAGAACATATAGTAATGGAATTAACCCATAACAAGTACCTACAACATGAATGGGGACCTCTATCTTTCTAGCATATTCAGAAGCATGGGCTAACGCCACCCCAGTATCAATAAAAGTTCCGTTAAGAGTAAATTTATTATCTATCCCGCTATAATGACCGCAATAATCGAAAGACAAAAGAAGGCAATTTTCTCGAAAGAAATACCTGAAGGTTTTAATTGCCAAAATTCCAGTTGCGCCAACTAAAGGGGGAATTAGAAGCAACCTTTTTGGATTGTTCGGTACTAAAGAAACGATGCGGATTTTATAACCGTTCTTGTCAGTATATATATAATCTTGTTTCTCCATTTTTTACCTTACATTTTCCTGCTTCTCCAGCCAAGAGTCGATTCTCGTCTTTTTAAAGCGCCAGGTGCGGCCTGCCTTGGAAGCTGGAATTGTCTTTTGCTGGACAAGCTGATAGAGTTTGGAATTGCTGAACTTTAAATATCTTCTTGCTTCTTCGAAAGTTAGGATTTCGTCCATATAACTCAGCCTCCTTAAAGACAAATATTGCGCAGTCTCTTTTAAGTATCATCTATTATTATCTATTATTAAAGAATTGTCAACTGGGTTTTGAAGTCTTTGGATCCAAAGCAAGGTCGTTTTTGAATCCAAAGCTAAGGGTGTCCCTCCTAGGTAGAGATTAACATAAAAACTAAGGCACTCCGTAGAAAGGGGACACCCTTCCGATTGGGTTCAAAGACGTCCCTCGATTGTATTCAAGGACGTCCCTACTAAGTGGTTGACAGGGGGTGTTTAAGATAGTAAAATAAATCACGATGGAGAAAGTGGATATAAAAGAGCTGAAAGCTCAATTGTTGGCGCTTTTGAATAAAGAGGCGCTCAAACGCGGTCAATTTGTTTTATCCAGCGGCAAGATGAGCAATTACTACCTTGATGGACGCGTCATCACCTTAACCCCTGAGGGAGTGTATCTTGTGGCAAGCATTATCCTGGAGATGGTAAAGGATAGAGGCATAGACGCCATAGGCGGTCCCACCTTAGGCGCAGATCCAATTGTGGGTGCAATTGCCGCATTGAGCCACATCAAACAAATACCTCTTAAGACCTTTATTGTGAGAAAGACGATTAAAGAGCATGGCACCGGCCGTCAGGTTGAAGGCCCAGCTTTAAAAGAAGAAAGCAAAGTGATTCTGGTTGATGACGTTGCCACCACCGGAAAGTCCATAATTGAGGCAAAGGAAGCCCTGGAAAGAAAAGGCATCAAAGCCAGCACCGCGATAGTGATTGTGGACAGGCAAGAAGGTGCCAGCGAAAATCTGGCAAGGGTTGGCCTTAAATTAGAATCAATATTTAGCATAAAAGATTTCGGCCTTTGATGTTGTCAAAAAGAATAATTGTGGTAGGCGGCGGGCCTGCCGGAATGATGGCAGCAATAAGGGCGGGTCAACTCGGCTGCGATGTAACACTTATCGAAAAAAACCCCTCACTCGGCAAAAAACTTCTCTTAAGCGGCAAAGGCCGCTGTAATCTCACCAATGCATGCGAGCTGAATTCATTTTTACAAAGATTCTCCAAAAACGGCCAGTTTTTAAGGGATGCCTTCAAGAAATTCTTTAATACAGACCTGATAAACTTCTTTGAAAAAAGGGGGCTTAAGCTAAAGGTGGAGCGGCAGCTGCGCGTCTTTCCGGTAAGCGATAGATCAACGAGCGTCCTTCAAGTATTAAAGAAGGAGCTAGCCAAAAATAAAGTAAAGATCATTTGTGAGGCGCGAGTCAGTGATATTTTTGTTGAAGATAATAGAATCAAAGGATTGCTCTTTTCAGATAGACGGCGCGTAACTACGGAAAAACTCATTTTGGCAACCGGCGGCATCTCTTTTAGTTTCACCGGCTCGACCGGAGAGGGGATAGCGATGGCGAGGAAACTCGGCCATGATATCAGCCCTTTGTGGCCGGGGCTGGTGGCTTTGGAAACAAAGCAAAAGTATCCCAGGACCATGCAGGGCCTTGGTCTAAAAAATATAAGAATCACTTTCTTTACCGGCAAAAAACAGATAACCTCTGAAATCGGGGAACTGCTATTTACGGATTTTGGAATTTCCGGGCCGCTGGTTTTGACCTTAAGCGGAAGGGTTGTGGATTGGCTAAATGACGGCGCGCACGTCTATAGCGAGGTGGACTTAAAGCCTGCCCTGACAAAGGAACAGCTTGACGCCCGGCTCTTAAGGGAATTCAAATCAAATCCCAAAAAGACTCTGAAAAATACGCTTAAAAATTTATTGCCTAGAAAGCTCATTGATATTTTCATTGAGATTTTAAATATTAATCCCATGCGCAAAGTAAGCCAGATAAGCAAGGCAGAACGCGAAAGACTGATTTCTCTGCTCAAGGCCTTTCGCCTGGACATTGCGAAGGCCAGGCCCATAGAGGAGGCAATGGTCACGCGCGGAGGAGTTTCTTTAAAAGACATAGACCCGCGCACCATGGAGTCGCGCCTGGTTAAGGGTTTGTATTTTGCCGGGGAGATGATTGATATTGCTGCGGACACCGGCGGATTTAACCTGCAGGCAGCATTCTCAACAGGTTATCTTGCCGGAGAAAGCGCTGCCCTAAACTAAGATGAGAAATATATACCTTGCCTCTGATTCCCGGGCCAGAAGAAGACTCTTAAAGATCCTCGGTCTAAATTTTAAGGTTTTACCCGCCAGGATCAGCGAGAAAAGAAAGACTGTTTCCTTGTCTTATGCGGAGCTGGTTAAAAGAAATGCGCTGGATAAGGCAAGAGAGGTGGCTAAAAGAGTAAAAAGCGGCATTATTATCGCTGCGGATACTATTGTAGTCCAGGATAAAAAAATTTTCGGCAAGCCAAGGAATCTAAAAGATGCCAAAATTATGCTAAAGACTTTATCGCGAAAGCCGCAGTGGCTTTATACCGGCATTGCCATAATTGATAAAGGGAAAAAGAAAGTGCTCACCGATTACGAAAAGACCAAAGTTTATATGGATAAATTAACGGACAGAGAGATAGATAATTATTTTTATTTTGTTTCTCCTCTGGAGATGGCAGGCAGCTTTGATATCCAGGGAAGAGGGGCTTTTTTTATCCGTCGGATCGAGGGTTGTTTCTATAATGTGGTAGGCCTGCCTTTGCGTAAATTATATAGGATGCTTAAAGAATTAAAAGTATTCTCTTTCTTACTATTTACTATTTACTGTTTACTGATCACTGTTTTATCCGGCTGCTCAACCGAGTATAATATAGTGACCGGCCATGAGGAGACCTATTATTACAGTACAGAAAAAGAGGAGGCATTAGGCCAGGCAATCGCGAAAGAGGTGGAAAAGGAATACAAGTACGCGGATGATCCGCTTATAAAGAAGCGTGTTGAGGATATCGGAAAGAAGCTCGTCGCAGTCTGCGACAGAAAAGACATTGATTACCATTTTTTTGTTCTTGATGATGAAGAGGTAAATGCAGTATCTTTGCCCGGAGGCTATGTCTATGTAAATAAGGGTTTGATTGATAAGGTGGCAAATGACGATGAGTTAGCCGGCGTCTTAGGCCATGAGATCGGCCATATCGTTGCCCGGCACAGCATAAAGAAGCTCCAGGCGATTCAGGGTTATTCCATATTAAGGATTCTGGTAGCTGCAGTGCCCAGTTCTGGCGCAGGCGCGGTAGGTAGTGCCGCAGACCTGGCTTTTACCGAATTATTATTAGGATATGCGAGAGAAGATGAGCTGCTAGCTGATGAGTTGGGAACACGCTACACAAAATTAGCAGGATATGACCCATGGGCGATGATCAGATTCCTTGAGAAATTACAGGAGGTAAACAGAAGAAAGCCCCTTGCGCCAAAGTCATATTTTAAGACCCACCCCTATGTGCCTGACAGGATCCGCGTCGTAAAACAGGAGTTGGGGCAGAAGATGAACTTTGATGATTACATAAACATAGAACAGAATCCGCATGAATAAATATGTTTGTGCAGCGGCTATTTTACTTATGTTTAGCATTTCACAAAAATAAGGGCAGAGGATTTGAATCAGGATAACCCATTCGGGGTTTTGGAATTTTTACATTGGAATCACTCCTGGAATAATTATAAATATGCATCCGCAGAAGATCTGAATAAGGCCGTGACGCTAATGAAAAAGGCTTCTGTCGGCTGGGTGAGGATGGATTTTTTGTGGGATGAAATAGAGCCGAAGCAGAACAGGTTCGATTTTAGCAAATATGATGCAATCGTAGAGTTGCTGAATAAAAATAATATAAATCTGCTCGGGATACTGGATTACAGCGCTTCCTGGGCTGCTGCCTGCGGAGGATGGAATTGTCCTCCCGAAGATAACAAATTATTTGTTAATTATGCTGTCAAGGTAATTGAACATTATAAAGATAAGCTGAATTACTGGGAGGTCTGGAATGAGCCGGATTCTTCTACCTACTGGGCTAACCAGGACGGCCTAAAAAGTTATTGCGCTCTTTTAAAAGAGGTTTATATCGCCGCAAAAAAAGTAAATCCTGATTGTAAAATCTTAAATGGCGGCCTGGCCAATAGGCTGTCCAGCGTAAATAAGCTCTATGATAATGGAGTCAAGGATTATTTTGATATCTTAAATATCCATATTTTTGAAAATCCGCTGAATAAGAATGCGATTAAAGGTGTCAGGGCCTATGCCAGATTGGCTTACAAGGTGATGTCAAGGAATGGGGATTCCGCTAAAAAGATCTGGGTCACTGAGATTGGCTGTCCCGGAGTAAAGTCCGGACTCAAAGTAGACAACTGGTGGTTAGGTAAGAATCCTACGGAGCGGCAGCAGGCAGCATGGGTCAAAAAGGTATATACGGAGTTGCTCAAAGATGGAAATGTGGAGAGAATCTTCTGGGCGTTCTTTCGCGACTGCCAAGACCACTGGAGTAACGGGATAGATTATTTTGGCCTGGTACGCTGGGACTTTTCTCGCAAACCCGCATTAAAAGCCTACAAAGCCTGTTTTAATAGCTGGAAGAAATCTAAGTAAATTTAGAGGTTGGTGCGGAGAGGGGGAGTTGAACCCCCAAGCCTTGCGGCATAAGTTCCTGAAACTTACGCGTATGCCAATTCCGCCATCTCCGCATTGTCTTAAGTATATCCTATGCATAAAATCCTGTCAATTCAATAAATAATTTGCGCCTGGGTGATTTTGCTGGTATAATAAGTGAGGACATAGTTTATGGAGCGATAGCGATCATAAGCTATGTGTCCGAACTTACCCCACACCCAAAAATTTTAGTCTAGTACTAAATTAAAATTTCTGGGTGTGGGGTTAATTCACACAGCGACTTATGTCGTATAGAATAAGATAATACTCCATAAGTCGCGTGTTCATTAAATATGTTTCTGGAGTCCTTTAAGATAACGAGTCTGGCAATGGTTCAGATATTTTTGCTGGGCGCTACCGGGTACTTTTTATTGAAGAGAGAAATCCTCGGCCACGACGGCTTAAATATCCTGAGCCGCCTGGTTGTAGAGGTAACGCTACCAATCCTGATATTCTGCCAGCTGGTCAAGGATTTCAGGTTTGATTTGTATCGGGCCTGGTGGGCTTTCCCTTTGTTGAGCATCCTCATTACGTTAGCAGGATTGTTCATGGGTTTTCTTTTCGCAAAGTTTATTCACGGAGCGCACCATAAAGTACAGTTTTTAAGCCTTATTACCTTTCAGAACTCAGGGTATTTGCCGCTTGCCCTGATCGGCGCGATATTGCCCAAGGATAAAACTGACCCGATGTTAGTGTATCTTTTTCTATTTCTCTTGGGTTTTAATCTTATCATCTGGTCATTCGGAGTATACATGCTTTCCTTTCATGAAAACAAAAAATTTGAGATGGGTACTTTATTTAACCCGCCGGTGATTGCGATTATTTCAAGCCTCGCAATCGTCTTCTTCGGGTTAAATAAATTTATCCCGCAGACGGTGTTAAAACCCCTGCGCATGATCGGGGACTGCACTGTACCGCTAGCCATGTTTGTGGTGGGAGGGAGCCTTGCCTTAATAAAATTAAGGTACATTGAGAAGAAGGCAATGGCACTGATGATTTTAGCAAAGCTCCTGATTCTGCCTTCGCTGGGCCTGTGGTTAGTTTTAAAATTTAATCTTCCGGAATTAATCGGGTTGTTAATTG
>Ga0315285_10002434_pt1 | contig 19404 bp, 13 predicted proteins | sample YL17G09_36_MG_FD_203698 | JGI IMG/M metagenome (GOLD analysis project Ga0315285, IMG submission 203698) | Sediment microbial communities from Yellowstone Lake, YNP, Wyoming, USA - YL17G09_36 | ecosystem: Environmental > Aquatic > Freshwater > Lake > Sediment | place: USA: Wyoming | collected...
CCGGCTGTCCTTCACTGTGCCGCGCTCCTTTAAGTCCTATAACAGTTCCCTTGACATAAACTTTGTGCCCTTTCCATTAAGACACCAGAACCTATATCGGCAGGCTCTTATCCTTTTCTGCACAATTCGCAACTTCAATATAGCCACCTCCGCGGATAGGACCGCCTGGGTGTGGGGCGTCAACTTGGTCAGAACCAACCGTTATAAAGTCTCTTGACGTTCTATGCTGACGGGAGTATGACTACTAGAGGTGATCATTGGAGGGACAAATGTTGGATCTTGACAAACTGGACATAATCAAGCGCCTCACGATAATCGCCATCTTTTCTGACGACGACCTAATGGATTACTTCGTCCTGAAAGGAGGAAACGCGCTGGACATAGTGTATAACATTGCTGACCGCGCATCGCTGGATCTGGATTTTTCTACTGACAGAAGTTTCTCCAATGCCGAAGTCTGTGTTGTCGAGGAGAAAATCCACAAGGTACTAACCGACACCTTCAGGGCGAACGGCTTCGAGGCGTTTGACATACAGTTCAAGCAAGTCCCAGAATCTACGAAGCTGCCGGCACCCGATTTCTGGGGCGGTTATCTCATAGAGTTTAAGGTCATAGAGAAGAGTAAGTTCACCGCGCTCCAGAATGACCAGCGCGCTCTCCGGACTAACGCCATCGAGGCCGGGCCGGAGCACAGACGAAAGTTCAAGATTAGCATCAGCAAGCTCGAATACTGTGCACCCAAGGAACCGCGTGAATTAGACGATTACACAATATACGTGTACACGCCAGAGATGATCCTCTTCGAAAAGCTCCGCGCCATCTGTCAACAAATGCCAGAATATGGCCCTAACACTACTCCGGCTGCACGAGCACGCGACTTCTTCGACATATACACTGTGGTGGAACATTTCAGAATAGACCTGCTTACCTCCCAAAGCATGACCTTGCTCAAGAACATATTCGAAGCGAAGAAGGTTCCCCTGTCACTGATTGGCAACATTAAAGAATACAGGGAATACCATCGCCCAGATTTCGCTTCTGTTGAGGCTACCGTCAAACCGAACAGAAAGCTCAAGGACTTTGATTTCTATTTCGATTACGTGATCCAGAAATGTGAGCGTCTAAAGTCCCTTTGGGAAAAATAGCCGCCACTTGTCAGAATAGGCCTTATCTCTTATCTGATGCATCAGATAAAAGTCATACTTGAACTCGGATCGACGCAAAAGTCCAATAGAGTTTTCTTTGTACACGCCTGCTCGCTCGAGGTAAAAGCCGATGGCCTGATGGTAGGGGTAGAGATAGTCAAGTTTTCTTAGGGTCGCAACGAGCTTGTTGACTGAAACCCTGCCTCGGGCCAACCTGTATGCTCTCAATACCTCGAACACACCACCTGCATACTCAGGTCTCACAGTGATATCAATGAGTGTTCGCTCTACGTCGGTTACCCTGACCATAGTGTGTTCAGGCCCCTCAGTTTCAATGACGCCAAGGTTTCCCGTTTGCTTGCCACTGAGCAGGTAGATTCTTCGGTTGTCGTAGTTGACGAAATTTTGTGAGAGTCTTGTCGGCCGCTTGAACGCCTCGTCGATACGGTCTTGCGCTAACAACTGGGATGGGGCAGGCTTCGCAGGTTGTTCCTTATTGACGTAGATTGTTTTCGGCACCTGGCCGGTCAGCCCGTGAACCTGGACCGCCGTGTAGTGAGAGAGGTAACATTTTTCATCTATGCTCATAAGGAGTGTGTACAAGTCTGCTTCACCCCAGACGTATCGCACGACCTTGCGGTGAGGGAAATTAAGCGCGACCTTTCGGAGGCTAGTTTCGTGGAGCAGAAACTCTAGAAAATCCTCGGCCGTCATTGTTCGTCGAAGCCGCCAGAATTCCCTATTTTCCTGAAGGATGGTTTCGATATCCGCCTTTTTGAGGACAGTTACCCCCCGTCTATCGAATACCTTTACTATATCTGGTTTGGCTATGCGTATTCGTGCTTCGGCCATATCGTCCGATTCGGCGTATCTCACGTAGTATATATACTACGTGAGAATTTAAACGCTCCCCAGCAAGCCTCTGCCTCTTTGCCCTGCACTCAAGCCTCAACTTACCGCTCTACCGTACGGCACCCGCCGTCAACTTTGGAAGCACAGCCGGGGGCGCAGAAATTTCAGTATATATAGTAACTCCTGCGCTGCGGCCTGTCAACCTTTTGCCGCCTAAGGTCTGATCAATCTCTATGCGGCCTACAAATTACCAGACCAGCAGTCGATGGAATGTAGTATATATACTACATTCCATTAAGCAACGCCAAACTCACACACCAACCCCCGAGAACAGAGGCATAACATGTCCGTCATAGATGTTCTCTGTCACGTTACGTGCGATTATGTCCTCATACTTATCCAGCGCGGCCAAGTACCACTGGCGGGCTTCGGCGGCGAGCTTGTAGGAGATGTGCAAAAGCTGGCGGAAGCTCGGATTGTAGTCCTTGCAAGACTGATCGTGCCTCAACGTCGCGACAAATCGCCGCCTATTCCAAAAGTGGACTTCGACCGGCTCAGGCAACCTCGACCGATCGATATCGACCACGCTGGCATACGGCCGGCACAGCTCATCAATCCGCCTAAAGGCTTGCATGTACACGTCCTTTGCGAACCAGAGCGCCTCGCCGCCGGCCAGCGCCAATCCGGCAAGCTCTTCCAGCCAGGTAGTGCCGGCGGTTTTTAAGTGCAGGCCGGCATCAAATTTCTTTAGCGCCCTATTAATCGGGCCGTAAATCGAAAACTTATCGCTGCCGGAATGAACGCTCAGCTTCAAATCGCCCGGCAAGCCGAACTCCGCAGCGGCAAAGGCAACAACCGCCAGGTCCCGCTCAAACTCTCCGGCGAACGCAGTGACATCGCCGACGTAATCTACGCCTTTATTGAATCGGCCGGTAAACTTCGGCGCAATCGTCGCAGCGGGAATTCCTTCATCAGCGATCGCCGCAAGGATGAAAAACATTTCAACGGGCGTCTGCGGCTGGTCAGTCTCGTCCATTGAAACCTCGGTGATGAATTTGCCGGCGCCTTTAGTAGAGGCAATGTGCCGATAGATTTCGCCCGCTTGTTTAACCGCAAACAAACACTTTGCCGCGATTGCCCTTATCTGCTCTTGCGTGACATGCAGGCCCATCTCGATGCCAGGGATTTCAAGGGTTCCCACATACTTACTGCGCTTTCTCACAAACCGTGCGATGTCTTTTTCGTCGGCAGGTCGGCTAATAAAATCAGCGACATCGAGAGTGAAAAAATCGCTGGATTCGATGAACCGGTCAACATTTTTCAGCCCGATATGGTCGGCGTCCACAAAATAGGGGGCCTTCCAGCCGCAAGCAGCCACCGCCTCGTCAGCTTCCCTCCGCGTGTCGGCGGGTTTAGTGCCGACGATTGTGTGCTCGCGGTGGGATTTATTCCAGACCGGCGTAATGTCCAGGCCGGTTTCTTTTGCCTTTATCAAGGCAGCTAATTGAGCCTTTCCCTGCCGGCCAAACCTGTCACCGATTCCCAGCGAGTATTTACCCAGAATCATAATTCAGCTCCTTTTCATCCACATATCTGATGGATGCGGTCATAAACTTCAGCCTGCTCTTGGGGCGTCCGGCAGTATGTGACCACAATTAGTTTCATCCCTGGCCTCCACAGCCGCCGCACGTCTGGCGGATAAATCTTGGCCGCACCGCAGGCGCCTGTCCCTCTTTCCAGACATAGTCCAGTCCGAAGGCGCTTGCTACCGTGCCGATGCCGTACCACGGCTCCAGGAAGTTAGGGACATCGCCTTTGAACTGCATACTTTTAGCGAGCGCGCCGAGCTGCCACGCCAGCGACAGTTCCCTATCTTTGCAGCCGAAGGAGAAAACCTCTGCCACGCGCATCCGCCTGTATACCAGCACGCCCGAACAGCCCTGCCAGAATGCCCGGCAGCCTGGAAGGAGCGCCGACTCATAATCTGCGTACGCGTCGAAGGCAAAATCCCGCGGCGACATCGGCTCAACCGGCGTTGCCTGCACGTCAGCACACCCCTGGTCAAACGCTGGACCGGTCATAGAAATCCTCTGTCCCTTTTACAACAGAGTCTGTTGCAAAACCCGCAGGAAAACGCCGCAATAAATTGCGGGGCTAAATATAGTCTATTTAGGACACTGCCTGCAAACTCACGGCCTGGCGATCCAATACACAAACGCAATAATCGCCCCGACTGCCGCCCAGCCGGCAAGAAAACCAACTACCGAAGTGAGCGAGGGAACCTCTATTTCAAAATTGCTGCCCGGCAGAATACTACGCCTGGCAGGAACAACCGCACCGGCAGGCAGGGTGCAGGGTGCAGTTACCTGCTCGCCCGGCGTCACGGGCGTCCGCACGAGCGCGTAGAAATTGTCGAGTTTCTCTGCGGCGACCGGCTTCGTCAGCAAACTCGCTACAACGGCGGCGATCGTGCCGGCGGTCAGGTAGAAAACCATCTGCCACGGCAGATACACCTCGGGCAGCCCATCCCTGATAAATATAAAGCGCAGCGACTGGCTCAGCGAAAACTTGCCGAGCCACGTTACGAAAAACTCTTGCGCCGTCAGCCACCATGCCGCGAACGCCGTGAGCGTTGACGCCCAGGCGCCGGCCGCTGTTATCCGCCTCCAGAAAAACGCCAGCCAAAAGCCGATTGCCATCATCGGCGAAATCTTCCAGAAGACCTCAAGCCCGCGCACGACGTTCGGCAGCCAGAATGCAAAACCCGCCCCTGCAGCGACTACCGAAAAAGACATGAGCCGGGCAACCAAAATATAGTGTTTCTCGCCCCTGTTTGGTATGAATCGCTTGTAAATATTCTGCGTAAACAGGCCCGCCGAAGCCACCATAAACGAATCGCACGAGCCTAACGCCGAGGTTAAAAGCGATGCCAAAAACAGCCCTAACACTCCGTAGGAGACCTTCGGCAGAAATTCCGCAGCAACCAGCCCGAAGATGTGGTCCGGCTGGATGTCACGCCCGGCAAAGTACACCACTGCCGCAAGCCCGGTCAGACACCAGGCTATTGTACAGATACGCTTTACAAAGTTGCCGCACATTAGCCCCACGCGGCCTTCCATTTCAGTTTTACCCGCCGCGCAGTTGCCCATAATATGCGGCTGTGTCACTATCCCGATCAGGCCATTGAACGCGATCAAGATTATGTAAAAAAGTCCTATCTCTTTAGGAGCTACCAGTGACAACATGCTGGGGTCTTTTATCGCCGAGCGCACTCCATCCATCCAGCCCACCGCACTCAAGATGTACGGAAGAAGCATAAAGGAAAACACGATAGTCAGGATTCCCTGAATAAAGTCCGCCATTATCACCGCTGATAGTCCGCCCGCCGTGCCGTATATCACAATGACTACCGTCATTATTACGATGACAAGGTTGGACGAGACCAGTCCGCCGGTGCTGGCCTGCACGACTGCGCCGGAACCCTTCAGCATCACTCCGATATTGACCGCGAGGTTCATCATCCCGACCACCGCGAACAGCATCCCGACACTCGGGCCGAACCTTGCCTCAAATACATCGCCCGTCGTTATCGCACGAAATCGCCTCATCACCGATGCGATCAGCCAGTAAAAAGGCGTCGAAAACAGCCAGCACCACTGGTACCAAATGCCCGATAGGCCGTTGGTATAAGTTTTTGAAGCAACACCCACCGCCTGATCCGCGTGTGTTCCGCTGCCAAAGGCGTGCATCATCATCAGCAGCTTGTTGAACTTACGCGGCATAAAAAAGTCCGCCGTGCTCCGGATGCCTTTGGCTGCTTTGAACCCGATTAGGGTAATGCCCACAAAGTACACTACTAAAACCGCGATATCTGCCGGATGCAGTCCCAACATAAACATTGACTATTGATTATTTTCTATTGACTATTCAAACAAGCCCTCGACGGCCCAGCGGACAAGCAATAGTAAATAGTCAATAGCAGATAGTAAATAAAAAACCCCGCGGCGCATCCCTTCGCCACGGGGCAATAAAAAGTCAAAGACGCTCATGACCCCGCAACAAGCTGCGGGGCTAAATATTTAGCCCCCAGATTTATTCGGGGGTTTTCCTTCCTGCGGTTTGCCGGGCGCTGCCTTGCCGGAGCCGCCGGCAGCAGGCTGGCCTGAAGACTCGGCTGACTTAGGCATCATCTTCTCCGGCATCTGCGGCGTCTCTACCACAACGCCGAGCCGGCCCAGCTCCATAGCAACATCCGGCTGATTGGGATTGGCCTGGAAGCTGCGCGTAAGGTATTCCTGCGCACGCGCCTTGTCAGCCTTACCGACATAATAGAACCCTATGCCTTTGTTAGCGTCGGCAGAATCGGGGCTCAAAGCAAGAGCCTGTTGATAGCAGGCCAGCGCGTGCTCATCCGAGCCCTGCGCTTGAAACGCCTGTCCCAATTGAAGGGACTGACTCACGGAACCGGCGGCCTGCTTGATATACATATCAGCACAGAACTGAGCTTTGGCCTTGTCACCTCTCTTGGCAAACATCTTCACCATCGCCGCCTGAGTAGGTCTGTGAACAGGGTCAAACGCCAGAGCGGTATTAAAATGATACTCTGCTTTGGCATATTGTCCCTCATCACAGTACAAATCACCCAGTTTACAGTGTGCGTCAGGATTTTCGAACTTGCGATCGAGCTGGTACAGTAGATCGGCTTTTGTCACCTTAGATGGTGACCTGTCCGGAGACTTGCAGCCGATTGACATGCACAATAGCAGGACTGCGAAAACTAAAGCCAGGCCCTTGACGAAGCGGCAGCACAGAAGTGAAAAGCGACAGGACTCAGTGGCCGTCCACTTCCCGCTGGCAGCTACCTGCATTAGCTGGCTTCCCCTCATTGCTAAGCCTCGCAGTTGCAAACTTTCTCGCGTTGCCGCGTTAAAATCCATCCGACCCGAAAACGGCTTCATTTTGCCAAGCTCAAAAAATCTTTGCAAGCGAAATTTTTGCACAATCAAATAAAATTTGATCCGGCTCTGCAATTGTCCGGCTTTCTTGTAATAAACTCCACCGTGCATCGACTACTATGATGATAGTATCAGGGAGAATTGCTTGCAAGCAGTTGATTGGCAGATAATTGTGAAAAGGCACGGGCCGATTGTATGGCAGACTGCGTACCGGCTTTTGGGCAACTACGCGGATACGGCTGACTGCTTCCAGGAAACGTTCGTCTGCGCTCTAGAGGTTTCGCGGCGCCAGCACGTGCGCAACTTTCCCGCACTGCTATCTCGACTGGCTACCACGCGGGCAATAGACCAACTGCGGCAGCGTCTTCGCCGCTCGCGCGCCGACACAAAACCAGCCGACCGGTCCGCCCCTTCGACTTCGCTCAGGGCAGGCGTGCCAAGCCATAATCCCGATCCGGCGCAGCAGTTAGAAACTGAGGAGTTAGCTGCAAGGCTGCGCAAGGCCATCGCTCAGCTGCCGCAGCAGCACGCAGAAGTTTTTTGTCTGCGCTACCTGAACGGCATGAGTTACCGCCTGATTGCCAAGCAGTTAGGAATCAAAACCGGCGCGGCGGGCGTATCGCTGCATCGAGCCCGCGCAAGATTGCGTATGCTTCTTGAATCCGCCTTCGTAGCCGAGGCAGACTTCGGCGGAGTAAGCAAAGCGCCCGGCCAAGAAGAAAGTGAGGATAGTTATGACACAGGAAAAGAACCTGCTGATTAAGGCAACAGAAGCTCTTGCCAATACGGGAGTTCCGCCCGGCCCGCCGCAAGAAGTTGCGGACGCAACGATTGCCAAGCTTGCCGCAGCTATCGGCGAACCTGTAGAGCCGACCGTCCGATCTCTAAAGACCGCCCGAAGAATAAGAATCACACCAGACTTGATAAAATTCGCTGCTGCGGCAGTGGTGCTGATTGCCGCGGGATACCTTCTGGGCCGGCTCTCAGCACCAAAGCCACTGAGTGCCGACGAACTTTACGCCGCTCTAAAGCCCGCCATCGAGCGAGACCTGCTTGAGCCGATGGCCCGGCAGTGGCAACTGATTATGGCCGGCAACAACGCCGAGCTTAAAGATGAGCTCCACGCCGAATTTCGCCAGGACCTGAACCAGTTTGCCGTGCAGACCTTAACCGCTTCGGGAGCTGCGACCAACCAACTGCTGCGAGACTTTATTAAATCTGTCAGAGACGCGCAAATGCAGGATCTGCGGTCGGTTGCGCTGGCTCTACGCCAAATAGAATTGGACCGGATGCGCGACAAAACGCAGCTTGCAAACGGTCTGGAGACACTGGCCGCTCTTACCGGCGATGAGCTGCAGCGTACCAAGGACGACATAGTGCAATTCTTAGTTTATAACCAGCCAGCCGGCTCAAATCCAAACGTATATGAAAGTCCAAACACCACAAAGGAAAGGAGTAAACAATGAAAGCTCTAACTAAAACCACTATCGTTATTATGCTGGCATTGTCCGCTCAGGCGGCAGTTTTTGCCCAGGCTCCCAGCGCACCAGCGGCAAGTGTTAGCATACAAGCTGGGGAGGTGGTAGCCGTAGAGCCGCTAGTGACCGGCACACCCATCGGGGAAATTCGCCCCGTCGCCGTTTCTGTCTGGCCGTCAGAACGCAGTACCACCGGAGCAGTTCTGGTGATTCCCAGCACGGATATGAAATCCGAGGACATTTTGGCGATTATGGAAGACACGAGCATCATGTCGCGTATCTTTGACAGAAATCTCGGCCAGCAGCGCTTGACTGCGACAAGCACAGGCGTCTTTTTCGACCGGAACTCCGACCCATGGTCCGAAGTCTTTGTGGGCCGGAGCCATGCGACCCAGGCGATTTACCTGGAGGGTTTTGGCTCGCTGTTTTTTGTCGGCGTAGATTTCCCGCTCTCGCCCCCACCCAAGGTGCAGCAGGAGAAACCGGACGAGGGTATCGATACAGTTTGGACAGATACAAAAAGAGAGATTTATAGCCCTGGCGATATCAGCCGACGCGCAAAGGGACAGCCACAAAAAGAGTATGACGCTGAAAGAGTCCAAGACCTGCAAAAGACAATAATCAAGACACTGAAACACGCAATAAACATTCGAGGCTTGAAAGCCGACGAATGGGTAACGGTCGTGGTAAGGAGTTCTGCGCCCGCCGTGCTTATTACAGGCACAATTGTCACAAGAAGCACTATCGAGACTTCGCCGGCAGCATCCAATGTCGGAACTTCCAGTGCCATGCTTCCTGTCGTGGAACAACCTGGCCAATCCACGTTTCTAACGATTCGCGCCAAAAAGTCGGACATCGACAGCTTCGCAAAAGACCAACTGGATTATGACAAATTCAGCCAGCGGGTCCAGACCGTCAAATACTGACAGAATAAACCCGTGGTAAAACCACGGGCCAAATCCGCCGCACGGCCGGCGGATAAATATTTAGCCCCCAGTTTTACTGCGGGGCCTTTCTGGTCTGAGAAGGAGAATAGAAAAATGAAATCGCTTACCCAAATTATCGCAGTGCTTATCGTGGTCAATTTGGCAACGGCAAACTCTGTGCCGGTTCAGGATGCCCGCCAGGCAGAAGTGGTCTTAGCACAGAAACAGGCAGAATTGGCACAAAAGGCAGCGGAGCCATCCCAAAGAGCCGCGGACGTCGTCGCAACCGCGGACGCTCGGGCCTACAGCCTGGCATTTGACCAGGCCGAGCGAGGCAGCGCCGAACAGGTCCTGTCAGTTTTGACTTCACAGATCAAGGCCGAGGACCTGGCCAATTTAACTCTCGACCTGAACATCATGTCGCGCATCTTAGACAACAAACTGGGCCGAGCGCAGCCGGCGCTTTACAGCCGTTACGAACGGTCCTTGACTGAGCTTGATACTCTACTTCGCCGGTCCGTGCGCGCCGGCGCGACACAAACGCAGGCTATGTACGTCCAGGGCTACGCAGCGATATTCTTTATCGATGTTGATTTTCCACTTTCGCCGCCCCAGGCCCAGGCGGAGAAGGTCAAAGAAGGCGCCGATCAAGTCTGGGAACAGACAAAATGGGAGATGACTGCGTCAAATAAAGACTTACCACTGGAGTACATGCATCAGCGGGATGCGGCAGCAAGACAGTACGATAAAGATGTCGTCGAGCAGCTAAAAACGAATCTGGTCAAGACACTAAAACACGCCGCGAACATCCGAAACTTGAAACCTGACGAGTGGGTCATTCTTGTGGTGGTTGGAACCAAGGCGGGTATAGTTGTTGCCGAACAGGGCGACGAACAACACCGGTTCCAATACATCCGGTCTGACGCAACCAAGAAAGGCGAGACATCGCCGCCCATTCTGACCATCCGGGCCAAAAAAGCCGACATCGATGCGTACGCCGCGGACAAAATTGATTATGACCAGTTCCGGCAGCGGACACAAATACTGACATCACGTGCAAGTCTTGGCCCCGGGCAAGTAGAGACGCGCTCTTGGCCCAGCCAGAATCTACTGCGGCGCTGAGCAGCGGTTTTTGCCCGACGATTGCGGAGTCCGGCTGGAAATATGTGTAACATTCGGGGCAGCAGTTGCGTCTACTATAATAGGATGAACACTGGCGTTGGGCTAACAACCAATATAGAATGTGAAGAAATTCAATTTTGGCGCGCATTCTGGGCATCTAATTACACTATATTACGGGATTCTGCAAAAGAAGGTGGGGTCCCAAAAGACTCAGAAAGTCAGGTTACATTTTGCCCTATTTTCGGCAGTGGGAACAACCTCTTGCCTACTGATAACCCGAGCATCCGCCGCCGGCGGATCGCCACATATCAAGGGAGAACCCGCTGCAGGATTACCCAGGGAAAGGCCGGGGTGCATGCCCCGGCTGTTTTTTTAGATGTCAAGGTACTGGACCTCAAGGGCGTGATCGAGGATAAAGTCGCGCCGCTCTTGGACGTCATCGCCCATCAAAATGCTAAAGAGCCTGTCTGCTTCGCCCGCATCGTCAAGCCTAACACTGAGCAAGGTTCTGCTGGCCGGATTCATCGTTGTCTCCCAGAGCTGGTCGGCGTTCATTTCGCCCAGTCCTTTGAACCGCTTTATTTCAATGCCCTTGCCGCCGATTTGCCTGATAGCCGGACAGATATCCGCCAGCGAAGCCACATCGTCGCTGTCTGTGCCGTGAAGCAGGGTGAACTTAGTGGGCAAAGATTCGCCGGCAACGGATTTCTCCGCCTTGAGCAGAAAATCATTCAGATCGAGGCTAAAGTCCGTCTTGAGCTTTTCGTTTATCTGATTGATGCGTGCGACCTCGTGCAGCTCCTCGGCCAGCACCGGGCGCTCCCTGACGCTGGCGGCTTCTCCATCGTCCGTCGTGCCTGCCGCCTCGTCCGTCGTGCCTGCCGCCTCGTCCATCGTGCCCTTTAGCTCATCCAGGCGGGCCTCGTATTCACCGGAGTCATAATAAACTTCCTCTCGCGCGCCTGCCGTGCGAATGAGAAATCGCGGCAGCTGCCGGCCGTCATAATGTGCTTTTATGAACTGCTCGAAGTTAATGCCGCGCCTGGTAAGAACGCCCACGCTGCGCTCCACGTCAGCCAGGGCCTTGACCAGAGCCGCCAGCTGCTCGCCGGAGACTTTGCGCGGTTCTGCTGTCTCCACAGTTTTCTTTGCCCGTTTAGCGCCGCGATTTGTCGCGGGGTTCGTCGCCGTACCGGCGCCGGCAAAACCCTGACCATCGCGTATTATTAGCTCCGTACCTTCAAGACCACGGGCAATCATACGCTTTCGCATCTGATGCTCGTTCAAGATATACTCGCTTTTCTTCTGACCCTTAACCCTGATTTCGTACAGCGGAGGCTGAGCAATATAGATTGCGCGCCTGTCCAGCAGCTGCCGCATCTGCCGGAAGAAAAAGGTCAAAAGCAGCGTTCGAATGTGGGCGCCATCGACATCGGCATCGGTCATAAGGATTATCTTGCCGTATCGGCATTTCTCCGCATCGAACTCATCATCGCCGATGCCGGTTCCCAGCGCGCTTATCATAGTTCGGATTTCTTCGTGCGCCAGCATCTTCTCGAGCCGTGCCTTTTCCACGTTGAGGATTTTGCCTTTCAAGGGCAGAATCGCCTGAATATTCCTGTCGCGTCCTGCCTTTGCCGAGCCGCCTGCCGAATCACCTTCGACGATGAATATCTCTGTGCTGAGTTTTTCCCTGCTGGCGCAATCCCACAATTTGCCGGGCAAGCTGGCGCTGCTCAGCGCGCCTTTGCGCCTGGTCAGCTCTCTCGCTTTTCTGGCAGCCTCTCGCGCGGCGGCGGCCTGGATGGCCTTATTAAGTATTCGCTTTGCCTCCGCAGGGTGCTCCTCCAAATAATGGCCAAGCTGCTCGTTGACGGTGGTCTCGACAAAACCGCCGACCTCCGGATTGCTTAGGCGGACCTTGGTCTGCGCCTCGAAGTGCGGCTCCGGAAGCTTGACCGTCACTACTGCGGTTAGCCCTTCACGGAGGTCTTCGCCGGTGGTCACCTGGCCGTTTTTCAGCAGGTTATTGACCTTGGAATAGTAATTCATCGTGCGTGTCAGCGCCGTCTTAAAGCCCGAAAGGTGCGTACCGCCGTCAATGTTGCGGATGTTGTTGGCGAAAACGAGCACATTTTCGGTGTACCCGTCGTTGTACTGCATCGCCACTTCACAGGTGAGCTTCGCCTGGGCGTCTTCCTTGGATAGATAAATGACGTCCTGATGCAGCACTTCCCTGCCCTCGTTCAGATGCCTGATAAAGGCCTTGATGCCCTCATCAAACTTGAACGATTCTTTTTTATTCGCCCTGTCATCCTGGAAGGCAATCTTCAGGCCTGCATTGAGATACGCAAGCTCGCGTATCCGCTTTACCAGCGTATCGTAGGCAAACTCTGCATCGCCGAATATCTCCTGGTCGGGCATGAAGGAAATTTTAGTGCCGCGTTTTTGTGTAGGTCCGACCTCTTTTGCCGGCCCGCCGCGTTTGCCGCGAACGCACTCGAAATGATAGTGTTTACCGTCGCGATAGACGTCGGCCTCCAGCCATTCGCTGAGCGCATTAACGACGCTGACGCCTACGCCGTGCAGGCCGCCGGCCACTTTGTAGCTCTCGTTGTCGAACTTGCCGCCCGCGTGGAGCGTGCACAGCGCGACCTCCAAAGCGCTTACTTTAGCCTCTTTATGCTCTTCAACGGGTATGCCTCTGCCGTTGTCCTCTACAGCGCAGCTGCCGTCGGCTCCGATGCGGACGTTTATGCCGTTGCAGAAGCCGGCCATTGCCTCGTCGATGGAGTTATCGAGCACCTCGTAGACTAGATGGTGCAGGCCGCCCGCCCCGCGGTCGCCGATATACATTTCCGGCCTTTTGCGGACCGCCTCTATGCCCCCAAGTATCTTTATACTGCTGGCATCGTACTTCTTAGCACTCATATATGGGCTCTGTGTATTCCTGGTATATTATAATCCCGACCTAATTAATTTTTCGGAAATTTGCCGCTTCCGACTTGAGAAATTACAGCATCAAGTCAAGCCGCATTGCTGGGCGGTGGATGATACTCAGCCCACGGCCGGCTCAATTTTTCTTATCCGGGAGTGTGGACACTCCCGCTGGAGCTCGTTGAGCAGCTCGTAGCGGCATAGCTGCAGCTCATACATATATGCCGGCGAGTCAACGACAATTTTCAGCACCCCCCCTGTCAGGCCGGCAACCCTACAGTGCTGAGCGAGTCCGACCGGCACCAGCCGCTGCCATGCTTCAACCGCCGCACTGACCCTGCTTTGCTGGGGCGAAATTCGCTCCTCCAGAACCTCACGCATTGTATCGCCCAGTTTAGCTGCGGCCTCTGCTGGAGCGGCCTTTCGTACCGGGCTAATATAGCGAAATTGTCGGTTGTCCGTTATCATGGGCTAAGAATACCTGAACTTGCGGATTTGTTGCTGAATGGGCTTAGCCGGCCCCGCTTTGCCTATCACGGCGTATGCTTTCAAGCCAGGCTAATAGGCATTAGCACATAGAGAAAATCGCTGCCGCTCTTGATTACGCCGGGTCTATCCGGCTCGCCCAGCTCCAGTTCAACCTCCGGAGTGTGGACAGCCCGCAGGGCATCAACCAAAAACTGTGGATTGAATCCGATGTCGATAGGCTCGCCCTTGTAGTCAATAGACATACTAACCCGCGCGTCGCCGGTTTCCGGTGCCCTGCCGGAAAAGACCAGACTATCTTTGCTGACGGATAGCTTAATTCCCCGTGATTCCTCACTTGTCAGCAATGCCGCACGCCGAACGGCGCTTAGTGTTGCCTCAGTTGACAGCTTTATTTTTTTCTGGTAGTCCGTTGGAATTATATCTTCGTAATTGGGAAATGTGCCTTCAACAAGATTGGAGCCTATCACCACATCGGCGCAGCTGAATAAAATTTGGTTATCCACAAGCTTAACCGCAACGGTCTCTTTGTCGTGCCGGCCAATCTTACTCAGCAGCGCCATTGTCTTAGCTGGTACTATCAGCTTTCGTTCCGCCTGCTCGCGTCGGGCTGAAACCAGGCCTACCCTGCACCTTGCCAGGCGTCTGCCGTCCGTGGCTATCAAAGAGAGTTTTTTGCCCTTTGTTTCCCAAAGGACGCCATTGATGGCATAGCGGCTGGTCTCTTTAGCGGTAGCAAAGAGACACTGGTCTATGCCCGCTTGCAGGTTTTCGAGGGTTAGCTCTATTTCAGCCTCCCCCTCAAAAACCGGGACGGTCGGGTATTGGTCGGCGCCCTGCCCATAGATTGTAAACTTACTATCCGCCCCTGTCACCGTGCACACACCTTCGGCAGCCTCGAACACAAGCACATCGTCGGCACTTTCCCGCACTATAGCGCTTAGTCGGTCGGCCCGCACGGCGATCTCGCCTTGCTCGTCAACCTGAACGCCTGAAATCGCATAGTTAATGCCTACTTCTAGGTCCGTAGCGCACATCCGCGTTTGCTCTTTCTTGGCACTGATTAGAACACACTGAAGTATAGGTTTGGGTGTTCGGCTTGGCACCACAGACGTCAATAAGCCCATCGCCTCGACAAGCCCTTCCCTGTTAAAATGCGCTTTCATAATAAAGCCCCATATCAAAGATGTAGCTCATAAAATTCCAACACCAAACAACGCCGTCAGTTTACACTACAAAACAGACCCTCACAACCATTTTCCACTAAAAATTTAACTGCCTCAGATAATAGGATACTGCTGGTTTAGCGATGCTTTTTCCCAGGGTCTATTAAGCCTTGCAGCCTTGCTAGGCTGGGGAAATCATATTAGTAAAAATAGTAGAAAATTAGTAGTAACAATCATATAGGCGATAAATTTGTGGCTTTTCAAGCGGCGGTTTCACTAAAGGCTTGTGCACACTGTTATTAGGAAAGCCAAATAGTGCTGTTGGCTATGTGCATAAAGTGTTGGAGCGGGTCTGAGTTTACTTGACAAAAATATCAGGCAGGATTATTAAGACGAGGCTTGTGTGAATTTTTGCTCTTTGTATCTTATGTACAAACAGGTTATTCACCCCTTATAAGCTGCATTTTTGTGGGCCGTGGGGGCAATAAGGGGTGGTTAACGACGTACGCATTGGTTTTGGGACTAACTGGCGATGGAAGAAAATAATAGCGATCATAATAAGGCTGTGTATGTGGGTTTCGACGTAGGCAGCAGTTTTGTGCACTACGCGGCCATAGCCGGCCAAGGTGCGGTGGTTTATTCACCCCGGCCGATAATGCACTTTGCCAACCCTATCGGCGCGCTAATAGAAGCCTGGCGGGACATACTTAATCGCTTTGGCACCGGAGTCATCAACAGCACCGCTTTCACAGGCAGCGGCGCGCAGATCTTTCCGCGGGTCATGAACGGTGCAGTTTATGTATATGACAGTGTGGCCATCCCTAAAGGCGCGGAGGTCGTCAGCCCCAATGCCGGATATGTCCTGCATATTGGGGCCAAGGACTCGTACTTTTTTCACCTGGAGACAGTCAACGGCAAACACGTTATTCAGGAGTGGAGGACCGGCACTAAGTGCGGCGGCGGTTCCGGTACGCTGATAGAAAAGCAGTGCCGTAGGTTGTTTGAGGGCGAGATTCCCAATCCGCAGCTGCAGGACTCCGGTGCAGCGGCGGACGACACGACAAAAGAGGCTATCCGTGTTCAGAACCGGCACAGGTTACAGGCACGCCTGGAGGAAATGTTCCGCAGAGCCGAGCAGGAGGCGCGTGAGGCGACAGAACCCAGCGAGTTTCTGGCACGCTGCGGCGTCGTGATTCAATCTGACTTGATTCACAAGCAAAATGAGGGTGCTGCTAGAAAAGACAACTTAGCGGGCCTCTTCCGAACGGTCGCCCGAAACTACAAGATCGATGTGCTGGGCGTCCGAGAGCTTGCCGGCGCCGTCAATTCCAGGCTTGCCGTAGGAACGGGCGGCGTCTTCAGCAATGACCTTATAAGGGCACACTTGGCGGAACTGTTGGGCATCCCCATAGAACGCCCGCAGCACTATCAGAACATAGCCGCTATAGGCGCCGCCTTAAAAGCGATAGAGCAGAGCGACTGCTTCGTTCTGAAGATGGAACATCTGGAAAAGGTCGCCGAATATAGCAGGCAGAAAAGACAGTTTGCGCCGCCGCTGTCCGAATACCTCCAGAAGGTGCACGCGACCGACCAGCAGCTCAAAGAAGAAACATGCGCCGGCACAGAAGTGGTCCTGGGAATAGACGGTGGAAGCACCACAACCAAAGGCGCCCTGGTGGAGCTGAAAACGGGCAAGCTCCTGGACAAATTCTACATCAAGACGTATGGCAATCCGGAAGAATCACTAAAGCGCGTCATAACATACCTAAGCAGGCACCGGGATAAGGTTATCATCAGGGGCGTAGGTGCAACAGGCTCGGCAAGAAAGTTATACGAGAAAATCTTGGTCAGCAAGAAGAAGGCTCAGCAGCTCGCCCAAGCAGGAATTGAGCTTGCCGACCGGATAACTGACGAGATTACCTGTCACGCCCTGGGCGTTAAACACTACGACAGACAGATCGACACTATCTTTGAGGTGGGCGGCCAGGATATGAAGTTTACCAGTTTCGCTGCGGATGGAACCGTAAAAGAGGCGAAGATGAACTATAGCTGCCAGGCTGGGTCCGGCCAAACGCTGGACAATATGGCGGACGTGATAAACCTCAATGTGGAAAACTCCCTGCAGGAGGCGGCTCTTAGCGCAAAGAGGGTGCCCATAATCGACTCGACCTGCGGCGTTTTTATGGAGATGGATGAGAATAGGCTTATCGCCGAAGGATTCGGCAAAGACGAGATAGCTGCTGCGATAGTAAGGGGAACTGCCGCCAGCTACTACTACAAGTTCGTTGGCGGCCCTCAGCACGTGGGGCAGAAGTCCTCCGCCCAGGGCGGCCCGCCGTTGGGAAAGGCATTTCTGGCTGCTCTGGCGCAGGTAACGGGCAAAGAAATAGAGGCTTATCCGCATAGAGAGATGTTCGGGGCGTGGGGCCAGGCACTCGATATTATTGAGAACATAAAGCACCTGGAGCAGCAGGGCAGGAGATGCGGATCCGCCTTTAGAGGCTGGGACGTGGTCGATATGCCGTTTAAGAAAACCAGGGTCGCCTGCAAAGAGCTATTCAAAGGAAAATCCTGCGGCATCCGGGATTGTCAGCTTGAGGTTTTCTCAATCGAAGATGATGAAATAATTACGGGCGGTTTCTGTCCCAGGGGAAATTCTGAGTCCGCCGGAAAACCCAGGCCCGATTATGTCCAGAAGTACCATCAGATATTCGAAAAGCACTTCAAACTCTATGGGGGCGTCTTAGGCGAGACCGTGCCTAGCTGCCGCCGGCGCGGCGACGTGCAAAACGGCAAGACTATAGGCATTAAAAGAAGCTTGACAACGCTGGGCGAAAAGGGAATCTGGAGCGCTGCACTTTTGCGGAGACTTGGCTTTTTCCCGGTGATTTCGCCGCAGAGCAATAAAGAGATAGCAAAAATCGGCGTGGATAATTCCAGAACTGAATTCTGCATCGCCCGAAAGTTGGCAACAGGACACGCAGCGGTGCTAAATAGCGACCCCAGAATCGAGTACCTGTTCAATCCGAGTTTTATTGAGCAGAGAAAACCTGTGCCGCCCGACCTGAAATACTGCATTTATACCGAGTCGGAGGGCTACGTGCTGAATGACGTTCTTTCTCTGGATAAGAACAGGCAGATAAATCCCATCTTGCACTTCGGAGATCGAGAATATCTTGCGCACGCGCTGCGGCAGGAATTTGATAGATTGGGCTTGAAGTGCAGCAATAGACAGATTCGAGCCGCTATCAAGTCCGCAGACGAAGCGGAAGCCCAATTCAAGAATGACCTCGCCCAGGAGGGCGACAAATTCTTAAGGCGGATCGAAGGCACGGACCTAAAGGCCTACGTCGGTATCGGCAGAGACTACGTCCTGCTTGACCCCGAGGCCAGCTCCAACTCCGGAGTGATGTTTTCACAGGTTAGAGGCCTGGATTACATACCGCAAATCTTTTTAGAGCATAAATTCCAGAGTATTCCAATCGACCAGGTCGTCACCAACGAGTTTTGGGTCGAAAGCGTAAAAATACTCAAAGCGCACCTTTTTGTAGCGGACCATCCGAACCTGTTCGGCATCAGGATGATGAACTTCGCCTGTGGGCCGGATAGCCTGAAAATCTATCAAGAAGAAAGGATTCAGCAGGCGGCTGATAAACCGCTGCTCGTTCTGCTGACCGATGCGCAGACCAACAATGCGCCTTTTGTTACCAGAACCGAGGCCCATGAAAGGGTCGTAAATCAGAGTAGGCCCCAACGCCTGCAGATGGACCGCTTGAAAATACCCTCGCCCGACAGCTATGACAAACGAATCTGGCTTATTCCTTACATGGGCGATGGCAGCCATGTCGGGGTGGCCGGCCTGAAGTACTTCGGCATAGATAGTTTAGTGCTGCCGACCGCCACGCAGAGAGGTTACGAAATTGCCCGCAGGCACATTTATACCGAGGTGTGCCATCCGCTCAAGGGCGTGGTCGGCGATGCGATTGGCTTCTTGCAGGAGCAGATTGAAGCAAAGGGCAAGCAGTACGTGGAAGATAACTATCTGGTTATGCTGCCCACCACGAGCGGCCCGTGCAGATTCGGCAAATACACCGAGCTGCTGCGGCAGTTTATGGACCGCGAAGGTCTGGAAAAGGTCCCCGTCGTAGGACCCTCTTCGGAGAGCGATTACCTGGATATACCTTTTCCGCAAAGCTTCGGCGTCTCGGAGAAGATTAGGATGCAGCAGATCCTGTTCAAAGGGATAAAAGCAGCGGATCTGCTGGAGGACATTGTTCTGAGATTTCGCCCCTATGCTGATGACAGCCAGGCGGTAGACCAGTTGAAGAAGGACCGCC
>Ga0315285_10002436_pt1 | contig 19402 bp, 12 predicted proteins | sample YL17G09_36_MG_FD_203698 | JGI IMG/M metagenome (GOLD analysis project Ga0315285, IMG submission 203698) | Sediment microbial communities from Yellowstone Lake, YNP, Wyoming, USA - YL17G09_36 | ecosystem: Environmental > Aquatic > Freshwater > Lake > Sediment | place: USA: Wyoming | collected...
CGAAAACTTGGACGTTGAGATCTTGTGCCCAACTAAACACAGCTTGCCAAAGCTTCTCTTGCACTGAATAGTGAAGACCATTTTCTATCTCGTCTATTAGGACAATGCCATCCCTAGTATCGAGCATGGCGAGAGCAACGGATAAAAATTTCGCGATTCCACCACCCACAAGATTAGCTGGGAGAAGGCGCGGGAGTCCTATGTCAGCCTCCAATAACCCAATCTCATTAAGCCCCAGGTATGATATGTGCGGGTCTATTTCTTTCAGAAGAGTAATGACCTCCGGCACTTGTTTTTTCCTCTGCACGGCACCGAACCTATCTTTCCAATCGAAAACTGTCAATGGATTGATGAAGATGCCTCGGATGTCGCGTTCCTTAGCACGTTCGACCAGAAGGTCGTTTCCTTTGACGAATATCTCCGATATGATTTTCTCGGTGAGGTTTTTACTGCTAGTGTATTCCAGCTCAAGTCCGTCCGGTATAAACGGCGGCTTGGAGTCACCAGGCTCAACTTTGAGGGAGACAAAATCTGAGACTTCATAGTGCGTTGGAGGCACTTTCTTTTTCTTAGGACGTAACAGCAATTTTTGTTCTTCCATACTCTCACGAATCTTGCCGCTAATTTCTATGGGAACCTCGATATCCATATTGTGAAAGAAAGTGCACCATAATTCTTTGCTCATTACAGGAAGGCCTCTAAACGTATTTGCGTTAACAAGTAACTGTGGATTTGTAGCACCAATGAGAAAGAAAAGACCCTCCAACATGGTGGTTTTGCCGCAATTATTTTGGCCAACGAAGAGATTGACTTGGCCAAGATCGTCAATCTCCAACTCAGTTATAGCCCTGAGATTTTTGATTTTTATGTTCTTAAACATAGTTTCATCCTGACTGTGTAAAGGAGTGTGCTCAGGTTACTACGAAAAAACCTGTATAGTGTTTAGGATAATCTTACCGCTTGCCGACGTCAATCTTTATAAGGATTTGATTTAGATGAATTATTTGCCTGCACAAGCCTCAAGTCCGCTTCTGGAACTCTGGCCAGAAGATCGACTAAAGAAGATTGCTGCGGTACCAGTCTGTGGCTCTTTCGAGGCCTTTGCGGAAGGAGACTTTCGGCTTAAAGCTTATTAGCTTTTGAGCGACGGTTATGTCGGCGAGGGAGTGTTTTATGTCGCCGGGGCGAGGGGCGGCGTAAATCGGCTTAATGTTTCTGCCAAGAAGCCCGTTAATCATCTCAATAATCGCATTGACCGTAATAGCTTCGCCGCAGGCGATATTTACGACTTCGCCTTTTGTGTGTCTGGCTCTTGCGGCAAGTAGATTGGCTTCAACAACATTATCAACGTAAGTAAAATCCCGGCTCTGCCGGCCGTCGCCATAAATAGTCGGGGGCTTTTCTTTTAGTATAGCCATCACAAAAGCTGGTATCGCAGCAGCGTACTGACTGGTTGGGTCCTGGTATGGGCCGAAGACGTTAAAATACCGCAGCGAAATGGTCTCCAGGCCGTAAACCTCGTAGAAAACTTTAGCATAATACTCGCCGACGAGCTTACCCACCGCATAAGGCGACATCGGCTGTGGGGGCATTGTTTCAACCTTCGGCAGAGTCGGCGTGTCACCGTAGGCGGCGGAACTGGAGGCGTAGACAAAACGCTTCACGCCGGCGTCACGAGCGGCTAAAAGAAGCGTGAAAGTAGCATCGACATTATGCCGGTGAGCAGCAGCAGGGTCATCAACGCTCCGCGGCACTGAAGGCAGCGCGCCCTGGTGCAAAACAACGTCAATATCCTTCATCGCCGCACGGGCGACTTCTTCATCGCCCATGTCGGCCTGGATGAATTCGATTTTATCGATAATATCCGCAAGGTTTCTCTTTTTGCCCGTGAGCAGACTGTCAACGACTCTTACAAAGCAGCTCTGGCAAACCAGTTGTCTGCAGATGTTCGAGCCGATGAATCCGGCTCCGCCGGTCACCAAGAACTTCTCCATCTAACCATTCCTCGTAAAAGGCACTCTCATAAAAGAAGTTCCCATTCTACGATTTTGCTCGCAAAATGGGAACGCTGTTATTCATTCCGGTCAATGCCGGGCAAAACCCAAAATCAGGTGACAATGGCCCTTAAGCCGGGCCCGCGCCGGCAAGCTGTGGCTGCAGATATTCTTGATACGACTTGTATCTTTCGTGGAAGTAGCCGCCCTTTAGGGCCCTTGCCGCAAACAGCACGCAGCCCACCACATGAGCGTCCACCTCCCTGAGCTCGCCTATCGTTCTGCGAGCCGCACCTCTCCTGGTGGCAGCGGCGTTGAATACCAAAATGGTCGCATCGACAATCCTTGCCAGCACCTTAGCATCGCTTACCAGCAGCACCGGGGCGCTATCAATTACAATGTGTTCGTAGTTTTTACGGTGCTCCTTGAGCAGCTCTTGCATCCGCGGGCCGGCCAGCAGCTCTGTAGGATTAGAAGGCAGCGGCCCCGAATCGATTATGTCAAAGCAGTCGATGCCGGTGTGCCGTACGACGTCCTGGTAACCACATTGGTTGGTCAGCACGCTGCTCAATCCAAATTCAAAACCGGCCGCTCCGGAGTCATTGGACGCCGTCCTGGGGAATATTCTTTTCAAACTCGGCTGTCTGAAATTGGCGTCGATCAACAGCACTTTCTTATTCTGTGCGACAAACGTGGTCGCAAGGTTAACCGCCACCGAAGTCTTACCCTCTGCGGCGTCGCCGCTGGTGACCAGCAGAGTCCCCACGGCCCTGGCCGGGCCGGACAGCTCCAGATTCGTCCGCAACCGTCGGTACGACTCACTTATGATAGAATAAGGCGCTTGACGGACAACCTGCCAAAGCTCGATGCCGCGAATCTGCTTATCCTCAGACGCATCCGGGATAATACCCAGCAGCGGAATGTGCAGAAATCTGCCTACATCCGTGGGTGTCCGCACCAGGTCGTTGAGCATCTCCATCAGAAATGCAAGGCCTATGCTCAGCAGAAGGCCCATTATGGTGCCGGCGGGGAACCAGAGCCACCATTGTCTGGCTGTCACCATCTCAAGCGGCTCCGGAGCCAATCCGACAAGCCGGACCTTTGCCGTCTCCGGGGCATCGTGGACTATTCGCAGCTTTTCAACCTGCTGCTTGATTGCGTCCAGCATCTCCAATCTTTCATCTCTGTTGGTCACCTCTTCCTCATACCGTACGCGGGCCAGATCGAGGTCTCTTTTCTGGAATTGGGCTTGCTCGCGCAAGGTATTCAACTCAGCCAGTCTTTGCTTCAAGACAACTACTCTATCCTCCGCATTCTTATAACTGGCCTTCCGGGTCTGTTCTGCTATCTCTTGCCTGCGAAGGCGTCTTCTTTCCTTGATCTCATCTACTAAGTCCTGAGTTTCCCGCACTACTCTGTGATTTTCACCAAACCTGGAGAGTCTGCCCGATAGCTGAGCCTCCTGGAAGGCCAATTGCTGAGCAAGCACAATCATAACCGGGTCCTGCTCTATCGCATGCTCGATCTGCACAGTAACAGGGCCTTCCGCCAAACGCTTGAGGTTTTCTACATCGGCTTCGGTTTGCCTTATTGCCAGCAGAAGCTCATTTTGCTGAAGCTCCAGGTCGTCCAGCTTTAGCTCGAATGTGTGCCGCCAGTAGCGGCCTGCCGGGCGATCAAGATCGGTTATGCCCGTAGTTGTACGGATATTAGCCATCGCTGTGTTGGCGCGCACCACTTCCAGCTGTACCGCATTTTGCCGCTTGTTAAGCTCGGCGAGCCTGTCTTCGACGTCGCGCTGCTTCTCAACTCCATGCGAGTTAACAAATAGCTGCGCCATCTCGTTGACTATCAGCGCCGCCTCGGAAGCCCTGCCGCAGGTCATCGAAACCTTGACATATTCAGCGTCTCTCTCGGGATAAGCAACAAAATGCCTTTGCAAATACTTAAAGGCCCTGACATCCCCTCTACGCTTATACCAGTCGGTGTCTCTAACTTTATCGTCCCTGAGTAAATTCTGGAGCGTCCTTTGTTGTTTTATAAGGTAAGCCATCGAAACCCGATACTGGTATTGAATATCCTTCTGGACCTGAACTGCCACGATGTCCATGGGGTCAGTTTCTACAGGCGGCAAAACTTCAAGTAAGGTCTGTGCGGTATATCCTGGCCAGTATCTCTGCAAGACCTGCCAAGTACCGCCGCCGAGCACAAGACCAACGGCCGTCAAAACGACTATCAGCAATATGTGCCGACGCAGTATTGCAAAAACTTCCTTGGATGTCATCGCGGCAGCCGTGCCGGCGGCGGCGGATCTGACCCCAGCCGGCCTGGCCACCTTATTCTCAACTGTTGGGCTTGTTTCCACCATTTTTATCTCCAATCAGAATTCGCTAATAGAGCAAACAGTTTATTGCGATACGATGATCACATTTGCCTTCCCGCGGAGCGGGGTCCCACACCACAGACTACCGTGAAAGCCGTTCAACAGCCGAGGTTATGCGATCCTTCGCTGGTTTCGACAACTTGTCTGCTCCTATTTCTAACGCCCGTTTATAGGCGTCGAGGGCCTGCTTTTTCTGCCCAAGCCTTTCTTTTATCATGCCCTTATGCTCGTACACATCCGGCGGCGCCACAAGCTCATTTTGTTCGTACTGCTGCAGGGCGGCCGTCATAAATTCGTCAGCCTTGGAATCCGTGCCGCTTTTATACAATACGTAGGCATAAGTATCCAAGAAGACCGGATTGTTCGGCGTTTGCTCCAGCGCCTGTTTTGCATATTCCAAAGCATCCGGAAGCCTTTCATTGTTCTCGGTGAGCATATACGCCAGATTATTCAGAACCGTCGTATTATTCGGCATTTTAACCAAGAGACTTTCGTAATCTCTGATAGCCTTTTTGAGATAATTGTTATCGGAAGTCTTTTCATAAGCGAGGGTTAGAACCTCGGCTTTTTTCACTGTATAATCGAGTCCGCGGGGGGTATCGGACCCGGCTATCTGGATGCACTTGTCGATGTAATCCGCCGCCATGTCGTATTCGCCCCTGATTTTGGCCAGATTAAACATAGTAAAATTGGTAGCCTGGGAATTAGGGTCGGTCTGCAGCCTCTGCTGGCAGTACTTTGAAACCTCCTGCTCGCCCACCAGCAAGAACATTCTCAACAGAATCTCGCTTGCCAGTCTCTCATTTGTGCCGGCTTGGTCCACTGCTTTTCGGCAATATTCTATGGCCGCGTCTTTGTCGCCGAGCTTGAACCTGGCCTCAGCCATTCGGTAATAAGCTACAGGGGCAAAAGGCGTATCGACGTACTTGCCACTTTCCTCAAAGACCTTATTCAGCTTCTCGGGACGCCAAGGGGTGTCTTTTGTGTTCGGGTCGCCGGCCGCCAGTACTAGTGCCTGTAAATATCCATCCAGCGCCATCGCATACTGCACATCTCGCCAGCCGGCTTCCAGATTTTCCGCGAGATAGGCTTGGCGCTTCATAAGATATGCTTTTTGGTACAGTTGCTCCGCCCTGTCGAATTCGCCCACAGCCATCGCAAATCCGCCGGCTCGGATGTACCAGAAGGCGTTCTGCGGGAATTTCTGCAGAGCCTCCTCATAGAATTTCTTCAGGGCTTCTTTTCTGCCGAGGTTCAAGTAAATCTGCTCAAGCAGAGAGCGCGCTTCCGGCGGAGCACCGGGCAAGTCAATGGTGCTTCTTAGTTCGGTTATAGCATCATCTTCACGTCCTGCCTGGTGATAAGCTCGTGCTGCCTCGTGATAAGCTCGTGCCAGCGCGAACCTGGCGTCGGGCGTAGAAGACAGTGACATGCTCCTTCTAAGGTCGATGATTGCCTGGTCATAATTAGCCATTAAGAGATTTATGTCGCCTCTCAGCCGCCACGCAGCCGCATTGTCCTGCTGGGCCTCAAGGTTTCGATTCGTCAGCTCCAATGCCGTTTTCAGTTGTCCCTGCCTCATCGCCAGCCATCCCTCAAGAAGCAGGACGTCCGCTTCCCCCGGGTACTTCTCCTTAAAGCTCTGCAGCTTGTATTCAGCCTCCTTGATAAGACCAACCTTCAGATACGCCTTGATCTGGTCAAGACGGTTTTGCGCGTTGTCCTGAAGCGACACAAGCTCTTGAGAATATCTCTTTATGCCCTCCTGGTCGCCGGTTCTCTCGGCAACCAGAAAAAGGCCCCTGATCACATCGCCGTCTTTTGGCTGCCGGGCATACAACTGCTGCAAAATCTTGCCGGCATCCTCAAACTGCCCGAGAGAGAAATAATGACGCCAAAGCAAGGGCTGGTCTTTCGATTCGAGCAGCAACTGCTCAGCCTTTTGATTTTGTCCCTGCGCCCGGTAGTAGTCCGCGTAGGTCTCCAGCACGACTCTATCCTGCGGGTCCGAGCGTCTGGCCTCGTCGAGAGATGAAGCGGCGATCTGAAACAAACTCTGCCTGCGTCTCTCGTCATTTTCTTTCAGAGCCATTCTGGTAGCCAGTTTTGCCAGCAGTATGGCATTCTGCAGAGAGGGCACATTTTTCTGCAAGGTTTGACGAATTGCCAGTGCTTTCAGCGGCTCGGTGTCACTTATATACTCGGCGTAGGCGCTAAGGAGCGTCAGGTCGCCCGGATTCAGCCCCATAGCTCTTTCCAGGGCGTGCCTGGCTTCGTTCACCTGCTCCGCAGACGCACTGTCAGCAAGTTTAATGTTCCTGCGATACAGGGCATTGACCAATCCTTTGGCGATAACTCCATCTAGAGGATTCAGAGATGCCGCTCTCTGAACGTCCTCGAGAGATGCGTGCTCATTGTTAAGGGCCGCGTTAATGTTGGATCTGAGCATATAAGCGCGCGAAAATATCGGTTTTTGTTTTAGACATTCGTTGATTTTCGCCAGCGCATCCTGGAAGTCACTTTTAGCGACCGCAAGACGTGCGGCAAACAGTTGGCCCTCGCAGTCGTCGAGATTCTCGCTCCGCACGGTTTCCACGACCTGTTCCGCCAACTGCCAATTTTTACTATCAGCTGCCATATCGAAAAGATGGCCGGCAGCAATCCGCCGCGGGCTAACCTGGTCGCTCAACTTAAAAGCCGGTCTGCCGGCGCCTTGTTCAGGCGAAACTTGCGTCTCCAGGACTTTTTTAAACTGTCCGATCGCTTTGTCCGGCTCGTTATTCCTTCGATAGAATATACCAAGCTCCAGGGCCTGCTGAACCGGGTCAGCAATGCCGGATAGAGCCTGCTTTTCTATCTCTTTGCGCCTTTGGTCCGAGACATTCGCCGGATCGGGCTCGGAGAGCAGCTTTTTGTAGAACAAAACCGCCCCACTATTCGGAGACTTCGCCAGGAATCGACCGGCTATGTTCTCAGCCCTGCTTGTCTGGGCCAGTGAAATAAGGTCGCTGCAAACCTTAGTGACAGCGGCCTCGTCAACAGAATCCGGCTGCACTACAAGCAGTCTCTCCACTAAATCGGCCCGATGCTGTTTATGCTTATCTAACTCAGCCTTCATCAACTTTACCGCGGCGTCAGACTCAACGTCCTGTTTTTCCCCCACCTGGCCTGGCTGGAGAATAGAGGCGGAATCTTCCCTTATTTGCCTTTGTACGATAGCGCTTTGAAGCTGCCCAATTTTAGCGTCCGCCAGTGCCAGACGGAGCCTGATTGTATTGGGGTCATCCGGGGCGAAGCCCGCCAATGCTTCCTCCGCCTCGGCGAGCTGGTCTGTGCCAATCAAGGCTTTTATGCGAAGCGCTCGGCTTGCGGGACGGCGGCCGAAACGCTCCTCGAAGACATCTATGTTGTAAGGATTAGCCGGCGAGATAACGTAGGACCACCAACCTCGCCTTCCAAGCACCTCCAGATAATCCAAAATTGCCTCGGGTTTGGTCAGCTCGATCCCCGACTCGAGGGCACTGACCAAGAATTCCGTGACGGCACCGACTTCGGAAGTGTCCATAAAAATCTTCGCCAGGGTGTAGGAAAGCTGAGCATCTCTTTCCTGGGGAGCTGCTTTTATCCGCTGGTAAGCTTCATATAGTGTCTGGACGGCAGAGTTGATATGGCTCTCGCCAAGCTCAACCTGGCCCTTGGCAAGAGCAAGCATGCCCTGCCACTTCACAACCTGTGGATGCTCACCGCTGCCGGCAATCTGCTCAATTTCGTGCACAGCTTTCTCGGCATCTGCCAGCCAGGCCGCCGTTTGCGACTGCGATACTTCCTGGCTGCGCTCAAGTACCAGCTCGATGTAGCGATTGGCAAGGAAAGAATTTAATATCAATTTGTTCATCCTGTTTGCGTAACTTCGTGGCCCGGCCGTATCTTTTACATTCGGCAGTGCAAGTGCATTCTTGGCCAGCTCTATGGCCTTGAACACTTCGGATTTCTGCCCGTGCACGGAAAACTTGCGGTAGTACAACTCTGCAGCGTTGATTGCGTACGCCACACTTTCTTTGTCCAATTCAATTGCTTTAGTCATTGCCTCGATGGCCTTGTCAAGATTCTTAAGACCAAGCTCGTAAGGGGAGAACATCGAATGGATGGAATAGAACCTGGAAAGTGCAGCAAATGCCTCTGCGCTGGAAGGAAACTTGTTTACAAGCGACACGAAGCCAGGCTCGAGCGCTTGAATCTGCTGTTTTGCCTGAGCGGCCTCACTCGCTTGCGCGTGTTCCAGCTTCCTGGACAGAAGATTGATGTGCGCTCGCGGGTCATCACCGGCAACTTCGACCGCCTTTTGTAAGAGCTCGTCCGCACGCTTAGCAGCTTTTTCTTTTTCCTCGACATTTCCTCTTGAGGCAAGAATTTGCCCTTGCTCGACGGTCGCATCGGCTAAATATAAATAGGCATCAATGTTCTGCGGATCGAGCTGCTGCACCTTCTGCAGATCACTCATTGCCCTGGTCAGCAGCTGCTCCGGAGATGTCACCGCCCCCATCCTGGCTACTTCAAGTGCTGCTCTGCCCCGGATCAGGTACAAATAAGAGCCTAAGGTCCGGCTCGGGACAGGCTCAAGGCTTCTGTCTTCTTTCCCGAAGGCCGGCTCCCATTTGGCCCTTTCTTCGCCGAGTAAGCCGGCATTCTCGACGACCTTTATGGCCTCAGATGCTTGCGACTCGATCTCGCTCCATCCTTGGCTTCCACTTCTCTCGGTCCTGGCATAACTGTCGGCGATAATGTAACGATATTTCAATCCTGCAAGTCGAGCCTTTACATTCTTAGTGTCTATATTGATTATCTGCTGCCAGCATCCGCGCACTTTGGGCCATTGATCGGTTTCAATGTACAAATCCACAAGCTTAAAAAGCATGTCTATCCTGAGCTGCTCCGGCCTTGCCAGTTTGTATGCTTTAAGGTAGCTGCGTTCAGCCTTATCGTAGTCTTTGGCAAGCCACGCGGCGTCGCCGTCTCTGATGAATTTTTCGGGGTCTCTGCCCAGGTGCAGAATAGCCGCCACAGCTACCAATACCAGCAACAGCAAAACTGCCGAGCCAATAAGTACGACTTTTTTGTTCAGTCTCTTTGCCATAAACTTTTCCCTTCCCACGCGGGCTGTGACCAAGATGCGAGGCCGCAGAACCCCGCGTAAAACGCGGGGCTAAATATTTAACCTGCGGTTTCACCGCAGGTTCTATTTGCCTGCATAAGGTACGATTTATTCACCGGCTACTGCCTTTCCAGTCGGGCCAGTGGTCTTTTTCTAAGATAGGTAGAATAACGCCCAGGACTTTTTCGCTCGCTTCGGTCGCCTCCTGTTTACTCGGTGCAGACAACGACTGGTTGAAAACCAGCTCAATCTTAGAAAAATACGAATATTTGCCGAAAAGGTTCTTGTTCAAGACTATCCGAGCCGCGTCTCTGCTGCCGGCATATTCCCCATTGACCTTAAAAAGATATAGAATCGGGAATTTTGCGATGCTTTGCAGGAAATCGGTTTTTGTCCCGCCGAAGACAAGATATTTCCCTCGGATTTCGCTCGGCAAGTCAGGGTTGCTGATTCTAAATGTCACGCCCTCGGTCGCAAGCCTTGTATAGCCGGCCCCCGTCCAGCACTCCTCCGGGACGTGTGGTACCCTGTCCGGAAGCTCATAGTAAGTAACAAACAACATGAATTTGCGGACAGGACTTTCAGATGCTATCTCTGCGTCTTCCAGAATCCATTGAATATAATCCTCCGTACCTAATTCTTTAAGAACGTCTTGGTTTTCGATTTTATCTTTCGATAATACTTTGTAAGAACCTAACTGTTTCTCATCCAAAAGGTCCAACGATCTCCTCAGCGGCAAGGGTTCTTTCTTTAAATACATCCCGAAGGTTTTTATGGCAATGGACATGCCGGCTCCGGCTGTTGCCAGCACAGCCGCGCATATTAAAAAGGCCGGCTGCAAATAAACTCGTATGTCGGATTTCATGCCCTGCATCACGCATCATGCTTAGCTGTCAAACGCATTCTATGGCGTTTGCGGTTTCTTTCTAACCACGACATCGAGGGCCTCCGTCTCGGCTTCTTCTACAAACAAACTTGACATAAACCAGGATAGAAAGCCATAGAAGGCAAATGCCAACGGCAACATTCCTATTCCAAGTAGATCGTGATAAATGCCCTGGGTATATTCAGGGCTAATCAACACATAAATGAATCCCGTGACCGTGACCCGCACAATGTTGCACAGTATCGCTATGGGTATCGTGGAGCCTAACAGAATAACTCGCTGCCATACGGGTCTATAGTGCAGGTAAGCCATAGCCACGCCCAGCGCTAGAAAGGCCATCAGCAGCCGCATTCCGCTACAGGCTTCTGCCACATTGAGCGGAGGCTCCAGCCGCTGGCCCTTATAAATGATATCGATCAGGACGCCGCTGACGCTGGCTTCTATTCCACTGACCAGATTCAACAAGGCAGTTGCGACCTTGGCAGCCAGGAACCGCATCGGCATCGTCAGTCCGACATAATACCTCTGCGGCAGCGGCACCGCAAATATCAAAAATACGATTGGCAGCCACGTATGCTTAAGCAGACTCCATCCGCCAAGAAGCAACACCACCGCTCCAAGCGCCGCTATCACAGAAAGCGGGCGAAAGTATGCGTATCCAGAGGGGCTGACGATGTTGAAAAAGTAAAATACAATCCACCAGACTAAAAAAAATAGGCCCAGATAGTTTGGCTTGGCTTGAAGGTTCAAAATCTCTGCTCTATGCTGATTGATGAAGTACAGGCTGAAAAGAGGGATTAGAAAGCCGTGCGACCAACTGGCGTCGGTCAGCCAGGTATGGACGATGGTGCCAATCTCATTGCGAAAAACAAAGCAGAATAGTGTCCCTATTATTGCTATCTTAGTGCAGTTATGCAGACCAAGCTCACGCCAATGCTCCTTTGGGTTCCGTGCCCGACCGTCGGCAGGCGGGCCGCCGGGCGGGATCCCTCGCAGGTGCGCATTTTTCTCCTGGGTCTGTGCCGTAAAAGAAGCAATATTGGCCACCATAATAAAGGATTCTACTAAAACCAATGGGGCAAGCGGAAGCCTTTACCATAATCTGCGTCCCCGAAATTACGGTCATAAACAAATCCGAAGCCGTAAGTCGCTCTGAAGGCATTCCGCAAAATCGCACGCCACCTAGCGGTTGCATGTGAGCCGACATTGATCAGGTCGTTCGGCTTAATAAAGAAGTCCGGCTGCTCACCGTTGGAAATCTTATCCAGGTCTACCATTACAATCTCTTCTTTGTTTTCGCCGATTCTTCTTATCACTTCGCAGCGTTTTGGCCAGGCCAAAGACCCCAAGCCGCCTGCCGCAGCTATAGCCATCTTCAAGGTCATTGGTCGGCCTGTTATATTAATGTAGCCCCTGCCGTTGACGTTGCCCATTATACAGAATTCGCCAATAATATCAACCGGCACGTGAATAGTATCGCCCGGCCTTATTACGACATTATACCGCGGATCGCCCGCCAGCAATCTGGCAGCAGGGATCTTTATAACTCGCGCCTGAACCGCCTTTTCCCACTCAAGCTCTTCGGCCACCAGCTTTTCCTCCAGCGGCACAGCGGGCCCTTCCGGCTCAAATTTTATCACCGGCTTTGTGGGCTTAGGCGGACCAACCTGGACCGGCACCCATTTGCCGTCTTCAAAAATCCACTCTATCCGGCCGCCGGCCTCAGCCTCTTTAGCCCGGGGCTCCGGCGGTTTCGGCGGAGTAACTTGAATGGGGACCCACTTGCCGTCCTGGAACGTCCACTCAATCTGGTCACCGGGTTGTACCTGTTGTTTTATTTCGGGAGCCGCCGGCTGCGGCGGCCCAACTTGAATGGGGACCCATTTGCCGTCTCTGAAGGTCCACTCAATCTCTCCGCTGAGCTCGTTATTCGTGGCTTGTTCGCCCGTCATCGATGAGCCAAATAGTCCGGCTGATGCGCTCGGAGTGTACATAGCGGCTGCATGACCGTCCATAGTCCTGCGATCAGTCAGCCCCAAAAGCGGCGGGTTTGATGCACCTCTCGTAGATGTCACTTGCCGTGCGCGATTGGCCGGCACGTAGAAGCCCGGCGGCAAAGTCGCCTGGTCAAGGTCACTATTGCTTACCATCTCCGTGGAGGATATAACCACTTTTTTGCTCTCAGGCCAGCTACGTTGCACCTGAGGCGTTATCATTTGCAGCATTTCGCGTTCCGACTGAGACCGCAGCTCACGGCCCTGCCTTGGAATACCAGGCTCGGCAGTAGATTCGGACTTGCCGGTTATGGACTGCGGTAACTGAGGTCTGGCGCGGCCCGGTTGGAAAATCTGGAGTCCACCCGGCTTCGGCTCAAGCGTATCAAGCCTGTTAAGGTCCAGCTTGCCGGCCTCAGGTTTAGTTGCCCCGGGCGATTCCTGTGTGCTCTTCTGACGGCGTGACACGTAGATATAGCTGACGTTGAATTGTGCGGGCCCGCCCGCGGTGGCAAGCGCATCGGTCAGCCTGAAATCATACCGAGGAATAAGGTATCTGCCCGGCCCCGGCACACCGACACCTAATATAGAAAACGTCCGCTGCTGTGAACTAAGCAGAGTCACGCTAACCGAAGGCGCCTTCAATATGCCCGGCGAAAGGCTCTGTTTTATCTGCTCTTCAAGTTGTGTCTCGGTCAATCCTACCGCCTGAACAATGCCGACATCCGGTACCGAAATTCTGCCGGTCTCGGTCACAACATAGTCATTTACGACCATCATTCCCTCTTGAAACAGCTCGAAAATAGCTATTCTGATAACATCGCCGGATGTGAATACATAGTCACCTTCTACGGCTACGATGTCACTCGGTCGCGGCTCCTCAGCGTTCTTGTAGGGTGCCGGCGTCTCCTCCGCCACACCTAACGAGTCCAGTATCACATTGACCGCCGGCGTGGGACGGAACCTCCCTGTCTGGGTCGGATCAAAGAACTTATTTCCACAGCCTGCCAGGTGAACGCTTACAATAGCCCAAACCAGTGCGATAGTTATGCTCTGTGCCTTATTCATATTATCAAAACTCCCAAAAGATTACTGAGCTCCCGATCGTTCCAAGGCTCAAAAACTGCCCCGCCAAAGGCGGGCTCCTCTGAGGAAATTTATCGGTTCGATATCCTGTCCGCTTAACTTTTTTGATGCCGGCAAAGGCAAATATGACTAAGAAATTGCAGCCACGGCTCGTCTGCTGCCTGTGCATCTGAGCAGTATCGCCATCATAGGACCCCCGCTTACGCGGGCACAGGCCTGCCCACGCGCAGGCAAGAGTTGCTGTTGCGGCAAACCACAACTATAAGCGCACAAGGCAATTATGAACCTGGGAGTTTTGTTCAAACAGTAATCCGGCCGCCCCTGCTTAAACAACAACGGGCGAACTTATACTGCCGGCTGAGAACCGGATTTGTTCGGTGTGGAGTGTCTAAGCCCGATAATCACCGGAATGCCAATATAGATGAAATGTCTGTCCACTTCTGGCGACGGGTCCTATGTTATCTCAGTACCAGTACATTCGCCCGTTTTTCTTGTGCGCCAGAATGCAAATGCCAGAATGACTAAAAGTACGAGTGTCGAAATATACTTGACCGCAGGCGGGAGCATCCAATTCGCCTGCCCTGCCATTGTGACGTTGACGCCGCGAGTGATATAATCCAGCACAACCCCACTTAACAGCGCACATCCGGCAACGGTAAGAAGGTAGGTAACTGCGCTTCGACCTCCCAAAGCCTTCCAAATAGTGACCAAACTTGCGGCATTGGTGGCCGGCCCAGTCATAAGAAAAACTATGGCTGCGCCGGGCGTCAAACCCTTCAAGATCAGCACCGCCGCTATCGGCACCGAAGCGGTTGCACAAACATACATAGGTATCCCCACGATCATCATCACTACCATCGCAAAAAAACCGGTGCCCAATTTTTCCGCGAAAAAACCATCCGGCACCACGGCTGAGATGATAGATGCGATAACCAATCCGACAAGTAGAGGTCTGCCAATGTCACGCGGTAGTGTCACAAACCCATACTTCAACACTCGGAGCAGTTTCCCATTTTTCTTCGGGCCGGAACAACATTCATCTGCGCATTTTGTTGTCAGCGAAGCCTTGCTTGCGGCGCGCCGGTCGATTACATCTACCAAAATCCCACCAGCGACGCCTGTCGCCAGCGCAGCTAACGGCCTAAAAATGGCAAAGACAGGTCCCAGAAGGCTCAATGTTACAAAAATACTGTCCACGCCGGTTTGAGGAGTCGATAGCAAAAATGCCACCGTAGAACCTTTGCTTGCTCCGTGCTTATATAGTGACATTGACACGGGGATGACGCTGCATGAGCACAAAGGCAGCGGAATCCCGAAAAGCGATGCCTTCACCAACGGCCAAATCCCCCTGCCGCCAAGATGTTTTTCCACAAGACGCGGCGATAAAAGCACCGAAAGAATCCCCGCCATGAAAAAGCCGAACAATAAATACGGTGACATCTCGGCCGTAGTGTCCCAAAAATCCAAGATTAGCGATCTGATTAAACCACTCATTATAAAACACCGTTTGGGGTCAGGCCCTTACTTCTATCGTTTCGACCTTACTGATGTTACCGCGTAAATCGACGGTAACATCGTCAAAAGATATGTTCACGCCGCTGCTCGCAATAGCCTCGCGGGCAATCCGAGTCAGTCCGAAACAGCACGGCACCTCCATGTGAACCACCGTCAGACTCTTCAGCTTGTTCGCTTTCAGTATCGCTGACAGCTTTTCAATGTAGAACACTGCATCGTCAAACTTCGGGCAGCCCACAGCGATACTGCGGCCCTTCAGAATCCTGCTGTGAAAATCGCCCATCGCAAACGGCACACAGCCCGCAACGAGCAACAAATCAGCCTGGGCAAAATGCGGCGCGTTAGGGGAGACCAGCCTCAATTGTACCGGCCAATGACTAAGCCGAGACAGAGTTTCCGCGACAACCTGTTCGGGCCCCGTGCTCTTTTGCCGTAACTGTTTCGCTACTGAACTCGGGCAGACAAAATAGCACATCAATCCGGCACTAGTATGATGGTCGCTGCGCTCCCGGGCGTCTATTTGCTCTTGCGCTGGGTGTGATTCTGTTGCCTGCTCATCGAACGGGGCAGATTCCCGCTGCTCAATGCTAATCGCATCCTGAGGACAATGCCCAATACAAGCGCCCAGACCATCACAGTATGATTCGCTTATCAATTTGGCCTTACCCCCGATCAGCTTTATGGCGCCTTCTGCGCAGGCGATCACACACAAACCGCAGCCATTGCACTTTTCTTCATCTATCTTTACAATGTTTCGCGAAACCATCTTGTTTCTTTAACAAATCACGCCTTCAGCATATCGGCCAGATCCTGGTCAACATCTCCAATCGGCTTGACATTATACTTCTCGGCGAGCACCTTCAGCACATTGGGACTGACAAAGGCCGGCAAACTCGGTCCCAGCCGCAGATTCCGGATACCCAGATGCAGCAACGTCAGCAGAATCGCTACCGCCTTCTGCTCAAACCAGGACAGCACAAGCGAAAGCGGCAGCTCGTTTACGCCGCAATCAAATGCCTTTGCCAGCCCGGTTGCAATCTGGATCGCCGAATATGCGTCATTGCACTGCCCACAATCCAGCAGCCTCGGAATGCCTTCGATGTCGCCGAATTCGAGCTTGTTGAAGCGGAACTTGCCGCACGCCAACGTCAAGATTACACAATCGTGCGGCACTTTTTGTGCCAGGTCAGTATAGTAGTTCCGTCCGGGCTTGGCGCCGTCACAGCCGCCGATCAAGAAGAAATGCCGGATTTTCCCTTGTTTGACCAGTTCGACTACCCGTTCGGCTGCGCCGAGCATGGCATTACGGGCAAAACCAACCGTTAGATATTCTGGAGAAGCATCCTCGGCAAATCCTGGCTCCGCCAGCGCAGCTTCGACCACCGGCGTATAATCACGGTCACGAATATGTGTCACTGTGTTCCATCCAACGACGCCGGAAGTGAAAATCCTGTGTTTGTAGCTATCCTTGGGTCTCTGCAGGCAATTTGTGGTCATCAAAATCGCACCGGGAAACTCGTCGAATTCCTTTCGCTGGTTCTGCCAGGCGCCGCCGTAATTGCCCACAAGGTGCTTATACTTTTTCAGCCCAGGGTATGCGTTGCAGGGCAGCATTTCTCCGTGAGTATAGATGTTGATTGCCTTGCCGGCGGTCTGTTTCAATAGCTCCTCAAGGTCCTTCAAATCGTGGCCCGACACCACGATGCACTTGCCCTTAACGGGCGTAATCCTGACTTGTGTCGGCTCAGGGTGCCCGTATGCAGCGGTATTGGCGGCATCGAGCAATTCCATCGCCTTGAGATTAGCCTGCCCGCAGTCAAGCGCCGTCTTCAGCAATTCGTCCGCATCGGTCGGCTTCTGCGTAAGATAGTTCAGTATGCGGTGAAAAAAACCGTATAAATCTGCATCTTCCTTGCCGAGGATTTGGGCGTGGTCAACGTACGCGGCTGCCCCTTTGAGACCATACATAATTAATTCCTGGAGCCCCGCGATATCCTGGCCGAGTTCGGCAATGCGCTTTTGAACGCCTACGGATTGTCCCTTGCGGATAAGGGCATCCAAATCATCCGTTCCTTCCCACCACGCAACTTGCACGCCCAACTGTTCGGGATTCTTGCCGGCTTTTTTCGCCGCATCCTCATAGAGCTTTTGTGCCTTTTTCTTTATTTCAACCGCCCGCTGCAAAAATTGCCTGAATCGCTCGGGGTCGAAGTTCACGTTGGTGAGCGTGCTGAAAAGTGCCTTGACCATGAAGACATCAAGCTGCCGGTCTTGCCTGCCGAGCTGACAAGCCCTGTGCGCGTAGCGTGAAATATCCTTGACCGCATAGACCAGCAAATCCTGTAGTGCCGCCGTTTCTTGGTCCTTCCCACAAACTCCCTGCGCCGTGCAGCCCGTTCCTTTTGCCGTCTGCTCACATTGATAGCAAAACATGCTCATCGTTCTTGGTCTCCTTCTGACCTATTTGTCATATCCACCCTAAGTGTCCTCCCGCCTATGGTGGGAATTCCGGATTTTTCAGAGCGGTCCGTAGGCTGCTCTCGACGATTTGTTGCGGGCGAAACTTTCAAACACCGGTCGGCGTACTGACACCAGTGCGCACAGCCGCGGTCTATCTTCGGGTTGACCACAATACTGCCGCAATTACGGCACTTGAGTTTCGGCTCGTCCTTAAAAAACTCCACAAACGTGCCGCATTGACCACACCGAACCTCAAAAACATCTTCCGGCTTCCAGAATCGCCGGTCTTGTCCGGGGCATCTAAACATCTTACACTCTCCGACTTCTGCGAATCGACCTTGTCTAAGCACGAATCATCGTCAACAACATCTTAAATCTCTCATCGGCAGAAACTGCGTGCGGCACATCAGCCGGCATTACGACAATCTGCCCGGCAACAAATTCCCCGTCTTTGCCGCCGATGGTTAGCCGAGCTTTTCCATCGAGAATCTGAACAACAGCATCATAAGGCGCCCTATGCTCGCTCAGCTTCTGCCCCTTATCAAAGGCAAATAAGGTAATGGTGCCGGCCGGTTTATCCACTATTGTTTTGCTGACGATGGAATCCTCTGAGTATTCGACCAGTGCCGCCAGATTTTGCCCCTTGCCCACGCAAGTTCGCAGGACGCTTGCCTTGGGTTTTTCAATGCTCATTTTTCACCTCTTTTAGTGCTCTGTGCAGATTTTCGCTTCCTGACGCGGCTACTTCTTGCCAGCTCATGCAGCGTGACATTATTGAGAAAACTCTCCATCTGCTGCTGTAGCTCAGCTAACTTTTTACTTATACGACATTGGCGATGATAAGAGCAGGCGTCGGCGTTCAGCAGACATCTATTTAAGCTCAAACGGCCTTGAATCGCCTTTACCAGCTTTAGAACACTTATTGCCGACGGCTGCCGGCTCAGCTCGAACCCGCCTTTCGGCCCCATCGAGCTTTTCACCAGTTTCGCGCTGTGCAGCTTCTGCAGCAGCTTGCACGCAAGCTGATAGGGAATGTCAGCGTGCTCGGCCACTTCTCTGGCTGAAACCGGCCCATTGCCACAACGCCCGGCCAGATAAACCATCGCCCGCAGGGCATAATCGGTATCTCGCCTCAATATGTCCACCTTTGATTGAATCCTTAAATACAAAAGCCTAAATGGGACGCCCAATGCAATATCGCGATCCACTACAATATATAAGACTAAAATAATCCTACTTGTTCGCGCTTTCAAGCGAAAAAATATGTTTTTTTCAAAATTCCCCCAAGAATCCCCCTTTTATTTGCGCAAAGTCCGGCTTTCGCAGCCTATACTTATACGACCGTCCTGGCAGATGCGAACCTTGTTTACATGGCGTCAGCAATCTTACGCCCAAAGCCCTTACAATTTGCAAGGTCATCAGCCGATGGCTGCCACTTGGCCAGCACACCTTCTGCTGCTACAGGGATGCCACACTTGCCGAAATGCTCCTCGATGATTTTGACAGACTCGCCACTCCAGCCGTAGCTGCCAAAGGCGGCGCCGATTTTATTCTGGAATCTAAGCCCCTTCAAATCCTCAAGTATGGGCGTAATCGTGGGTAAAAGTCCCCTATTCAATGTCGGCGAGCCAACGACAATAGCCTTTGCCTGAAAAATCTCGGTTATGACGTCGTTGCGATCCGCCAAAGCCGTATGGAAAAGTTTGTGCTCTACCGCCTCGGCGGCCAGGCCATCTGCGATCGCCTCAGCCATTCGCCGGGTCGCCTGCCACATCGTATCGTAGAGAACCACCGCTTTTTTCTCAGGCGTTTGTGCCGCCCATTGCTGGTATTTCTTTACTATCTGCAGCGGGTCTTTCCGCCATATTACTCCATGACTGGGGGCAATAATATCAACAGGCAGTTTCAAAGATAGGACCTCCTCGATCTTTT
>Ga0315285_10002439_pt1 | contig 19398 bp, 18 predicted proteins | sample YL17G09_36_MG_FD_203698 | JGI IMG/M metagenome (GOLD analysis project Ga0315285, IMG submission 203698) | Sediment microbial communities from Yellowstone Lake, YNP, Wyoming, USA - YL17G09_36 | ecosystem: Environmental > Aquatic > Freshwater > Lake > Sediment | place: USA: Wyoming | collected...
TTCTATATCAGAAGGTAAAGTAGTTTCCTTCCTATCTAAAATGAAACCTTATCAGTATCTGTACGATATTGTTTGGGACAGACTTATGGACGGGTTGAGAAAGGATATGGGTAAAATACTGGAATTGGATATGGCTAAAATACCAACCGGATGGACCGTGGAGACATGGATGCATTACGCATATAAAGGAGGTATAGCATTTGTCGATAGCTTTAAAGAAGCAACTAAAGGGGTTGCCACCGGTACACTGGCCGGGACATTTAATACGACCGGCAAAGTCCTGGATATGAGCAATGGAAATTATATTCAACAACAAGTTAATTTACTGGAATTCATTAAAAAAGAATTATCGGATATTGTAGGAATTACTCCACAAAGAGCTGGAGCTGTTCAAGCATCTGCAGCTGTCGGAGCTACAGAACGAAGTGTTATGGGAAGTAGTAATGCTACAGCTTACGAGTTCTATACACATCAACAGTTTAAACTAGAATGTCTACAGATTTTAATGGAAACTTGTAAAGCAGCTTTACGGGGCAATAAACTTTTGGCACAGAATATTTTATCTGATTTTTCTACAGAAGTATTTGAAGTAGATGGAGATGAATTATTAGAAAGTGACTATGGGATATTTATAACTGTTTCTAAAAAATACAAAGAAATCGAAGCAGATCTTGAAAGATATTCTCAGGCTTTTATGCAAAATGGTGGAAGTTTCGCAACTATTTTTGATATTGTATTTTCTGATAGTATGGCAGAAAAACGTAGAAAAGTAGAACTAGCCGAGTATGAAATGAAACAAGAAAGGCAGCAACAAGCTCAGGCACAACAACAAGCTCAACAAGAAGCTTTGCAATCTGAAATGGAAAATAAACAAGCTGACCGTGAATTAAAGATGTATGAAATTGACACTAATAACGCTACTAAATTGTTGCTTGGAGAAATGCAACAAGATACAGCAACTATGAAAGTCGAATCGGATTCTGATGAGTCGAAAGAAGAGTTGATGGTACGATTAAAAGAGATGCAATTAAAGATAGATGCTGAATATGCTAAAATAAAAGCTATGGAATCTAAGAAAGTTGCTTCAAAAAAATAATGTTCTTTTTAGGGATAAAGAGATTTGAAGTCTCTCTATTTTTTGTAATACAATTGTTAGTATATTTGTTCACGTAATATTTAATACAATGGCAGGAAATATAAATTTTGGACAGACTGAATTAGATTTAAGCATGATAGATCAGGCTGTTATTAAAGACATTCAAACAAAAACAACAACACCTGTAACTCCAATAGAAGTTCCACTTATCGCTCCAGCAGAATCACCTGTAGCCCCTGTTGTTCAAGAAAAACAGGAATTAAATGAAAAAGAAAAGAAAGATATTACAGAATTAATTGATGATTTTATCATTCCAGAAACTTCAGAGTCTTTAGAGAAGGAAGAGACTACTGAGCAGACTGCCCCATCAGTATTTTCAGCTACTGCTGAGTACTTAAAAGAACAAGGCGTAGTTCCTTCTTTAAAAGACGCTTCTAAAATAACTACAGCTGAAGACTTGGCTAAAGCTATTCAAGATGAAATAGAATCCAGTAAATACTCTGGTTTATCTCCAACTCAAAAAGCTTATATGGAAGCTATTGAATCTGGAGTTAGTCATGAAGAAATATCTGATAGTATTGATGTTATAACTAATGTCAATAAGATATCCGATAGAGACATACAGGAAAATCAACAATTACGTATAGATCTTATCAGAGCAGATTTATTAGCTCAAGGATGGTCTACAGATCGTGCAGAAAAACAGATTAAACGTCTTGTAGATTTAAAAGAAGATGTTGAAGAAGCATTAAATTCTAAGGAAAATATCGTAGTCAAAAATTTTGAATTGATCGAAAAACGTAAAGAAGAGGCTATTAAAGAAGAGGAACGTTTAGTGGCCATCGAAGCTGAAATGTTGGATAAATTAAAAAGTGCTGTATATTCTGAAACGCATGTTTTAGGGCATATTAAAGTAGATGGGGCTTTAAAGGATAAGGTTTACAAAACTATGACAGAAGAAGTAGGAAAGGATGTTGGGGGCAATCCTATAAATATATTACAAAAAGATAGATTGACAGATCCTGTAGATTTCGAAAAACGTTTTTATTATGTTTATGTAGCGACTAACGGATTCAGAGATTTTGGAAGAATGCAACGTGTAGCAGAATCTAAGGCAGCACAAAAATTAAGAGAAGCTGTTGAAAGTTCTGGTGTAATTAAAACCGGGTCCGGGGCCGGGCTGTTTCATGCAAACGCGAGTATCCCTGATATAGTAAGAGTGTAACCCGCTTTAAAAGCAATAAAACATGAGTCTAAATTTAGGTAAATTTCAAATGACCGAGGTTACAGACTTTTCTGCATTGGTAACAGCTAATCAGTTAGGTCTATTATTCGGTAACAAACCACAAGTCCTTCAAAATGCCATTACAAAATTTTTGGCTGGATCGAGTGTAAGGACTATCTCGACAGAACTTGAAAAGTATCCAGTAGAAATACTAGAAACTGAAGATGATTTTACATGGCGTTTGACTGGCCATGATGAGAAAAACATTCCTTTGAATTATGCTTACACAGCAGGAGTAAATCCAATTGTAACCGGTTCAACTGCTGTAGGTAAAAATGGTGATGAGGTAACTCTTGTTTTTCCTGAAAGGTATTTTACCAAAGTGAATGTTTTGGTAGGTATGAAAAACGAAATCTACCAATTCAGAGTATTAGCAGATCCTTTACAAAAAAGTGACGGTTGGCATTACAGAACCAAACTTATGGGATCGGGTGCAAAAACAGGTATTCCGGGTATAGAACTTCTTTACGAGACAAGATTCTCAAAAGAATTTTCTCCAGTTGAGGATACTATGTCGATTGAAGGTGGTGGTGTAACTTATAGTTCTCCTATTGACATGAGAAACGGCTTCACTACTTTACGTATGGAAGAAAAAGTTCCTGGTTCTTTAATGAATAGAAAAGTTGCTGGAACTCTTGTAGGACATACTGCTGATGGAGATACTACTGAATTTACTGTTTGGATGCTTTATGCAGAATGGCAATTCGAAAAACAATGGGAACGTGAAAAATCTCGCGCCTATATGTTTGCCAGAAGTAACCGTAATGAAGATGGAAGTTATAGTGATTTAGGTCCTTCAGGGTATTACATTAAACAAGGTGCAGGTATTCGTGAACAAATGGAAGTATCTAATGTGTATTTCACAAATGATATTACCATTGGTTTAATTGAAAGTGTTTGTACCAGTATGGTTGAAGGTCGTGAAGATGTTGAAAATGTTGCAGAATTTATGATTAGGACTGGCCGTAGAGGTGCTACCAAAATATCTAAAGGTGCGCAAACCGTGGCTAGCGGATGGAGTAACTTAACTATCTATAATCCACCTACTATTCAGAAAGTGAATTCTCCTTTACATTCTAACGCATTTACCGGAGGTTTCCAATTTACTGAATTTCTATTGCCAAATAATATCATACTTAAAGTTGAAGTTGATGATTCTTATGATAATAAAGTTCGTAATAAAGTACCTCATCCTGAAGGTGGAGTAGCTGAAAGTTATCGTTTGGATATTTTCTATCTTGGTACTAAAGAAAAAGCCAACATTAAAAGGCTTGCTACCAAAGTAGGTGATATTCGTGGATATATGGGCGGTTTCCGTAATCCTTGGACTGGTGAAGTAAGTAATCAACATATGGGAACTATGCAAGATAGTGCTACCTATACAAGGTACACTAGTATAGGTGCTTGTATAATCGACCCATCCAGGACAGCTGTTATTCTTCCAACTATCTTGGAATAAAAATAGTTTAAAAGAATATTTTGAAGTAAAGGTTTCGTACCTTTACTTCTTTATTCTAAACTATCATTAATATTAATTTTAAATTTATGACATTTCAAAAAAAGATCACTCAGGTAGCGGAGGTTATGGAGCTAGGTTTTTCATTGCCAAATGAAATAATAAAAGTGCAGTTTGTAGTAAAACAAAGAGGTTCCATAGTCAATCCAGAACATGTAGCATATGCAGGCATGTTAGAAGGTGCAATAAGGGAATTTATTCCTAAAAAATCAAGACATACGTTTAAATACGTACAGGTTTTAGAAAAACACGAACAGGATGCTTTGGAAGATATAATGGGGTTAGAAAAAAATGCCCTGAGTTTGTATAAGGAAAGTAATAATTATTGGGATGACATTAAAATTCCAATAGGAAAAGACGGCATCAGATTAGATTTATCATCACCAACAGATTATATTAAATATAAGGTTCTTTTAACGTATACTAATACAATAGCCACTAGTTTAGCCGAATTAAAAGTAGTAGATAAAGCTACTTTTATGTTTGTAATAGTTCGTCCGGGAGAACAAGATAGTGAAGAAGTAATGACTTATAATTTCAAAAAAGAAGCTTATAGTATTGCTTCTAAACTTGAAGCTAGTAAAGAAACAATAAAAGAATTCTTGTATTTATATGGAATTCGTGTTGCTTCTGATATATCAACAAAATGGTTAATAGCCAGATTGGGTAAAATAGTGGAAGAAGATCCTCAAACACTTGTGGATATTTATTCATCAAAAGATTACAGTACCAGGGCCATAATAGCCAGGGGTGTTTTATCCGGTGTAATAAAAGATGTAAATGGCGCGTACACTTTAGAAGACGGAATTGAGTTATGTTCAGAAAATGAATCTCCGTCATTGACTAACGCGATAAAATTCTTATCAAATCCAAATAATACGGATCTTAAAAATAGGATATTGGCAAAAATAGGGTAATATGACTTATACAGAAATCAGTACAGAATTTGATATTATCTATGAAAATATTTCTAAGGGTGGGGCTCCTGGCCTCATCCCTTATGAAAAATCTGTTATACTAACTCAAGCAGCAGAAAAAGTCGTTGAGTCGTTAGTTATGACAGATCGTTCATTAATATCTAATCTTATATCTGTATATTCTACTACTCCATTAGGATCTCCTATTGTTGATAGTAAGATAAACCCTAATTCATTTTTATTTGCATTACCGGCAATTTCAACAAGCTCTATATTAAAAATACTTTTAGAGTCTGTAAGTTCGGCAAGTGAAGAATTTAAAGTAATTCCTATAAATGACGAGGAATATAATCTGGCTATGTCAAAACCTTATAGGTATCCTAGAAGAAGAACATCATGGAGATTAATTGATTCTCAAACTACTACAGGATATGTAGAGATTGTAGGAAGACCGGGAGCAGTATTGACAAAATATAAAGCTGCTATTGTAAGGTATCCTTCTCCTATAATTGTTGGAACTATTACTCCGCAAACAGTACGTGGTGTGAGTACTCCACAAATGACAGATTTAATACCGAGTTTGCATCCTAAAATTTTGGAGGTTGCTACGACATTAGCAGAACAGTATTATTTGGATAAATACAAAAACGATGGATCTTAAAACTATTAGCGATATATTTGATACCAAGTTAAAAGCTTTCCATGGTGGTATTGCTCTGGATGAGTATGAAAAATCTTTGTACTTAACTGAAGCACAGGATATTTATTACAAACTTTTATTGTCTCAATTTGAATTATCATCTGATGTAGCGTTTAAATTATCCAAAGTATTAGAAGAAAAAGCGTTTACACTTACAAGTCCTTTTTCTCCACTCAGCATTTTCAATGGAATAACAGTATCTTTTGGTAAAAATATCAAGGCTATACTAAGAGATAACATTTATATATCTGCATCAACAGCTCCATTATTGGATAAAAAAACTTTGTCGATACAAGAGGAAAGACTTGCAGAAATAGAAGAATCTTTACGGAATCCTTTCAGATATCCTTCATTAAATATAGCTTTAAGAGCTATCAATACGGATGCTGCCGGCGGTTTTAAAAAGGTGGAATTATACTTGCCTTTAGTAAGTTCTATAACTTCTTTTAAATATAAAACAACCATAGCTAATATGGCTTCCCCTATAATATTGGAAGCTTTACCAGATTCATTACAGATACAAGGATCATCAGTTGCAACTACTGTATTTTCATTTGCAGATCCTGAGTTACAAGAGATTATCGCGTTAGCAGCAAACACTGCTATTAATGATATAAGGCAGTTTGCTGGGAGGCAACAAGAGATGCAACCCGGTGAATAGTATTTAGTACTAATTTAATAAATATAAAACGATGAATTCACAAAAAGATGTTATGCAAGTGCTTGTATCTGATTTTAAAGATGATACAAATGCCACAACCTTGGCAACTCTTCCAGTAGGAGAGATAGGATTTTTTGATGCTGCTAATGCCATAGCTGCTAGCGGTGCCGGTCGATTTGTTTTAAACAACGGAGGTGTGCTTATCGAAAGTAGCTTTGTTAAAAGTTTTGCTGGATGGGCTTCAGCTAAAGCTTATGCTGCTCCTGTTTTGCATAAAGAGACTTTGGTTCTAACTGGAGCTGTTGTTGTAGGTTCTTTATACCTGTTAAGAGTAGAAATGGACATCAAAGGCATGACAGGTAAATATATCAAAGAAGCTCCTCACAGAGCTATTACCGGAGACACAACTGCAACTATTGCAACTGCATTGAAAAATGCTATGGTTGCTGCCCTTATTCGTGAAGGGAATACAGCATTGACTGTGACCAATCCAGCTCCAAGTAATGTTGTTATTGAAGGTGTTTTACAACCTTATGTACCTGGTAAAAAACTAGGAAATGCTGTTCCTTTCAGAACTTCTATCACTTCTCCGGATACTGAGTTGAAACTGGGAACAATTACAACAGCCGGTTCAAGAGGTGTTGGTACAGGAAACTGGGTACATGCAAAAGAATTCTTTGCTTGGGGTAATCAGGATGCATTCCGTTACAATAGCTGGAGAAATAACTTTGAACCAAAAGTTCTGTCAAGTGCTTCTAAATCGTACATTACTGTGGTAGTAGACGAAAGAGTTAATATGCCATCAGCTAATGCCGATGTTCCAGTTAACATACAAATCATAGTAGCTTTGAATAAAGACGGAGCTGCATCTGCTGTTTAATTATTGCAATTGTGCAAAGTTATAGCCTGTCCGCTTACGGGCAGGCTATTTTTGTTTTAAACAATTATTGCGTACTTTTAACAAAAAATATACAGATGACTACAATCGAGCAATTCAATCTATCAGATGATTTTACAGTGATGTACGCTAAAATAGTTATCCCATTAGGAGAAACTATTGAACATCTTTATTTATACATAGGAACTGATTATTTATCAGAAAGTCCTGTTATTCTAGATAATTATATTCAACCTGTAGAAACCTATACTTATGAGTTTAGCGTAGATACACCAGAAATAAAAGCTGTTTATAACAAAAAAGTATTTGATGGTCCATTTACAATAGTGGTAGAAACATCAGAAGGTGTGAACTTTATTACAGGTAGGACACTTATAAATATGTATTATGCTACTATTTGTATGGCTAATAAGACTTTAGCTCTTAATAATGAAAAGAAGATGAACGAATTGTTCATGTTATTTTTATATATTCAGGCAGCTATAACTTATGTCACTGCCGGACAAACAGAGCAAGCTTTAGGTGCTTGGGATAGAGTAGATGCCATAGTTAAAAACTCAGGAAGTACAGGATTAAATGTAGATGTCTTACCTTGCGGTCAAGGAACCGGTTGCTGGATAGTAAACGGTGTTTATGTTGTAAAATACTAACAATTAAACTTATATAAAATGGAAAATATAGGATTACCTCATTTAGCAGACGGATCAGAACTTGTTAAAGCAGCAGGTAGAAACGGAGAAAGTTTGTTCATAAAGACTAAAGATATTGCAGAATCCGGATCTGCTTATGCGGATCTGGTTCCGGAAACAGACGAACTAGGTAATATTACTTTTAACATGAATGCAGAATTCATTAAAAACGCCAGAATATTATTGACTGACGATTCTGAATTAAACATTCAAAACCTAAAGAACGGTTCCGAAGGTAATATAATCGTAACTCAAGGAGCAGATGCTCCGTGGTTGTTACGTATTCGTCAAGGCGCTTACATTGGAAACAATGGTGGCGGAGTTATTACTTTAAGCACTGATGCTGGCATGATCGATGTTCTTTCCTATTCTTCTGATGGAGATAGATTATTTGTGACTTATTCAATTACATGGACTAATCAAGGAAGTTAATTATGGGACTGTTTTTTGGACAAATAGGATCAGGTGCAGCTCCTGTACCTCCACCGGTTACATCTAACATCAAATATGGTCGTTTATATAATTGGTATGCAGCAAGTGATGCTTTATTTGCTCCTGCTGGATGGCATGTACCCACATTGGCCGAACTAGAAACATTATTAACCTATATTGATGTAGATTATTCGCCATATTACAGTAATGGTGAGGGAGTATCGTTAATTGCTGGTGGGAAATTGAAGGAAAATAATATAAATTATTGGAGTGATATATCTCAAAACACAAATGATTATGATTTCAATGCCAGAGGAAGTGCATGGAGATCTGCTACGGAGTTCACTGCATTAAATATTATATACAATTCTTGGACTTCTAGTCAAGATGGTATTTATGGTTTGGCGTTAGTTGCTGAAACAAGCTCTTCTGCATATGTTTGGACTTATTTAAAAGTATATGGATTAAGTATAGTTTTACTTAAAAATGACTCAACTTTAGTGCCATTATTAACAGATTTAGACGGAAATGTTTACAGAACAACTAAAATAGGTGATCAAGTTTGGTTGGCTGACAATTGGGCATGTACAAAACTAAACAATGGCACACCAATACCAAATGTAACTGATAATACAGCTTGGGCAGCACTAACAACAGGAGCTTGTTGTGCTTATGATAATGATAACGCAAATATATTTTTATAAAATAGATACTATGAGCGAATTGTTAGATTTTAATATAAATTACATACTATCGAAAAAGGATGTTATAACTCAAACTCTTTCTGGTATGTATGACAAAAATCTTGACATATACGGTAAACAAGATTTTAGATCTGGTATTTATATAGCTTTGTTAATATCGTTACTGGAGGTAGATTATCTTGGTCCAAATACACGCAGAGCATTATATATAAAACTAATAGAAACTTTAAGAAAGAGTTCTGTGACTGCAGTATATAAAATACCAAATACTCCGCCGCCTATCGCAATTAATCGTACCTATCATGGAGTTGGAATACCTGCATTAATACCAACCGCTATTCAATTATTAAGTTCAGAACTATCTGCAAAAGAAACTAAATCTTATAATTTCACATTAGATGAAGAAGTGTATTACTTTGCTTATCCTGCAAGCTTTGGGCTTTTATCTTCTATATTAGATTTGAATGGATTCGAGACTATAAATGGATGGTTATACAGAGTTGAAACATTTATAGAAGATGCTGTACCGGTTAGTTATTTAGTGTATGAATTTAAATATATAACTAGTCAGGTAAATTTTGTCAATACCTTTAAGTACTAACTTACATGTAATACCATAATATTATGCCTTTAGGAGATATAAGATTATCGTCGAATTTTGAACTGTCTTCCCAAAGACCTTTAGATGCTAGGTTATTAGTTTTGGATATAACTGAAAGAGATGCTATACCTTTTGTAAAAAGGTATCCTATGATGTTTGTATCTGTATTAAGCGAGTTAAAATCCTATCAGTTAAAGTATGCAACCATTGATTCGGGGTTAAATAATAATGCAAATTGGGTAGAATTTGGTGTAGGCACTCAAGCAGATTGGGATGCAGTTTCTGGACCAGCATCTATACTAAATAAACCAGGCAATGCTTCTATTACCGAAGACGGACTAATGAGTTCCGTTGATAAAATAAAATTAACTGGGATTGCAGATGGAGCTGAAGTAAATGTAAATGCTGATTGGAATGCGATTAGTGGTGATGCGGTAATATTAAATAAACCTAGTTTATCTCAACTTCATACTCAAAATACAGATTATCAAATACTTGGTCCTTCTAGTTTAATTCAAAGTAATAACTCATCCGGGACTCCTAACCAGACTACACATAAAGGTATAATAAAATACGAAACTTTAACCAGTTCGAAAATTTTAAGTAAATTTCGATTTTGGAATACGTCTGCCCTTTTAACAGGATATGTTTTAGAGGTGTATTCTGGCATTATACCTGGCGGATTACCTCAAGGACATTTAGGTACCACAGCAGATACTTATATTACTGTATTAAATACCCTTTTAAAAAGAGTAAATATTTCCAGTATAGTTCAAAACGGATGGGCAGAATTCAATGTAAACATATCTTTACCTGCTGGAGATTATTCATTAGCTATATACAGGCCGGGACAATTAGGAGTTAATATAGGTTATAATTCTAGTTCAGAAATAGAATCATTATCAAACTATAAACCAATACTTACATACGGACTTAATAGTTTACAAGTTTCAGGCGGTGGATATCAGAATTTAAAATTTCAAATAGATTACGGAACAAGTAATGTAATAGCAGATACTGGTGGTGTAGCAATAAATGGCACTGCTGTAACTGTGAATGGTTTACCTATAACAGGATCAAATACAGGAGATCAGGATTTAAGCGGACTATTAAAACTAGATCAAACTATTCCACAATCTATTGTAAACGGATTTCCTGGTATCGATAAAGGATTTGATTTAGGTATAGTAAACGCTAATCCGCTTTATAAAGAAGGTAGGGTATTTTACGATAATGGCAAAAAAACTCTAGCGTATCATAATGATATATTTGATATAACAGTAAATGTTGGTCAAGAAATTCTAATTCCTATCTATAACAATACTATTGCTATTATTCCAAATGGATCTCTTGTTTATCCTACAGGAGTATTTGGCGATAGGCATACTATAGCTTTAGCTAATGCATTCGAACCAGAAAAATGTAGATTGCTTGCAATGACTACACATGCAATTCCTATAAACGGAATAGGATATGCAACTAGATTTGGTTCTGTTGGAGGGTTAAATACAAACGGTCAATCAGGCATAGTTTATTTATCTCCATTTATAGAAGGTAAATGGACAACCACAAGACCTACTGATAGTAATTTTGCTATAGCAATAGGGGTTATAAAAGAGTCAGATCTTGTAAATGGAAGTATCACTATGGATCCTACTATCGTAAATACTACTGTAGAACAAGTTGATACAAATGGGTTTCCTGAATTACAAAGAGCAAAATCTCAATTGACATATAATAATGGGACAAGAACACTTACTCATACTCCTATAACTGGACACGTAGCTTATTATCAGACTGGTAAAAAGTATATAACGTTTACTACCGAAACAATAGTGTGGGATGATATAGAAGGGTTTCATTATATATACTATAATTTAGGAGTACTAAGTAAAATATCAAATCCTACTGAAGGTCAGATAAGGGATATGATACTAAACAAATGTTTAGTATGTATTTTTTATTGGAATGCTACAGATAAGGAAATTGTTTTTGATTTACTCGATGCCAGACATGGAATATCTGTAACACCGTTTACACATTATTATACCTTTTTAACAAGCAGATCTGTTTATGAATCAGGTTTAAAATTAAATAATTTTATAGCAAATGCTGCAGGAGACTTAGATACTCATGCACAATTTTCTGCAAATGAAGGAAGGTTTTTTGTTCAGGATTTAGAAATGATAAGCGAATCCAAAGCTGTAGGAGATACGATAGATGTAATATATTTTGATGGAGTATCAAAAAGAAGAACTGACTCGAATACTGGATTTGCTATTTTAAATGCACCGGCTGGAAGACCATATTTCAATTTCTTTGATACAGGTAATTGGACATTATCAGAAGTCACAAATGGATATTATGTAATGTACCATATAGTAGCAGTTAATGGTATTAATAAAGGGTATGCTTCATTTCCAGGTATAACAGAATATGCTACATTCAATAATGCACAGGAAGCATCACATGTTGAAATGCATCAGCTATTAAGTATGCTTACTTATAAAGGTACACTTCCAGTAGGATCCATAATATTTCATTGTTCAAATTCTTATACTAATGCTGTTAAAGCAAAAATTGTATCTGTATTCCCTAATGAAAATTATGTAGATTGGACTTTAACCTCTTTAGCAGACGGTATATCATCGCCAAACCATACAGAATTAAGAGAACTTTACCTTGTTGATAGCAACATTTTATTTGGGCATATAAGTTATAGAGATCAAACTATTTATGGAGCTAAAACTTTTAATTCTTTTCCAATAACTCCTAGTTTAGCTCCAACAACTAACTATGAAGTTGCCAATAAAAAATATGTAGACGATATATCATTTAATAGACCGGCTCTTGATGCATTTTTTAATTCTGTATTCAGTACTCAATTAAACTCTACAGAAGTACAAAGAGGTTTAGATTCCAGGTTCGGAACAGGTATACCTATTGACGAGAAAAGAAAATTTAAAATTGTCACTTCATTCAATGCTGGTAATATCACAGCATCCATCGCATTTGTCGGAGCTTATACAGAGTTTTTCTATTATATAAATAACAGGAAATTTATAGTAACTGTCAGTAATATAGCTGCATATACACAAACCTCTGTTGCTGCATCTGAAAATGCATACTTCTTTTATATAAATCAGCATACAGTCAGTGCCAATACTCCAATCATGATTCTATCAATAGTTCCTTGGACCATTTCGGATCCAGACGTTCTGTTATGGAATATGTACTTTAATTCTACCACAAATGCAGTGGAAAGGATAGGAAACGAGAAACATGCCTATGGTAGGGATATTACAATGCATCCTAGGCATCATGCTCAAGGTGCAGTTTATTCTTCAGGATTAGCACTTAGTCAATATAACGGAATTACTAATGCTAACGTAGTTACTAACACAGATAACAACTTTGGTAGAGCATCCGTTCAAATAGCCGGAGGTACGTTTTTTGATGAAGATATAAGAAACGTAATAGCACATAGCGGTACTGCTATGACAGCAACATGGACTAATCCTGAAACAGATTGGGAAAAAACAGTGTATCAATTTTTAGGGTTTACTGCTATTGCTGCAATAGGTACTAGTAACACACAGGTAGTATTTCCTTCTTCCAGAGTATTAATTACAGGACAGGCTGTTACGATAATGGCTGGAAATACTCAAACTGTAAGAGGAACTGTAACAATAACAGCAGGTGGGACAGGCACTACGTTCGCAGTTACAATAGTAACTGGTACTGGATTTACAACTGGGGATGCTATTGTAGTTGGTGCTAGAATACCAATTTACTATATTGACCAGGTATTCGGTGGAAGTTATCGCTGGAGAAAATTAGCTACGACTGATTTTATAGGTGTAGCAGCAGGAGCTGCTGTAACTACTGCTAATATAGGTTCTGGGACATTTCAAGTTAATAATGCTGTTACTGGTGGTTTTTCCGATATGATCGCTAACAGATATTTTCCTATGTTCTTATTGGCCACTAATTTTATTAATGAGCCAGTAATAGCTGTATTAGGTCAAGGACAATCTACCAGTGGTACTTTATCTACGGCTTTAGGAGAAGCTCCATTTCAATACAGTAATTTAGTAGGTTTACCGGGATTGAATTTACAAGAAGTAGTCCCATTTTATAGACTAGCTTTTTTCTATAATACAAATCCAGGGTCTAACCAAAATAGGATGAGACTTGTAGATGCTACATTTATCAATGTAAGGGCATCAACCTCATCCAGTGCCGGATTAAGCGGTGGTGGTGGAACTACAGACCATTCTTTATTGACTAACAGGACTTGGTTAAATTCAGGTCATAATGGTGGACTTAATAAACTGCCTTCTTTTGATGCTGGTGGATTAGCTTCAGAAACAGATCCAAATATATTTGCTCTATGGGCAGGAGGGACTTTTACTGGCCCTATAAAAAGTACTAAAAAATCCGTCACCCCATTAGATCTTGTAGAATCTATATATCTATCATCTGATAATACAATAGGTATTAGACAGTATGGATTGCCTACAAATAATGGATTATATATAGATATACTCCATCCTACTGCTGGAGATAAAAACATAGTAAGAATAGATACTAACGGTATTTATGTAGATGGAAGTGTTCAAACAACTAATGGTGTAACTTATGGTATAACGCCTAAAATAGCTACAGATTTACCATCTACATATCCGCAGGGTACAACTAGCATGTACATATCTAATGACGGATCATGGATAGAATCTTATGGTTTGGTTAATACATATAATTCAGGAACAGTTTATCAAACATTTCAAAGTTCGAAAACTCCTTATAAACAATATACTAGAACTAAAACAGATGGTGCAAATACCTGGGAGGCATGGAAAGTATTTGTAGGAGGTTCCGGTACAACAGATGAGTTAGCATACTGGTCGGCAAATAATGCTTTAGGAACTCTTCCGGTAGCAACATATCCATCTAAAATAGAAATATCTTATGTTAAAGGAGTTACATCAAGTATACAAACTCAATTAGGAAACAAAGCACCGCTTGTATCTCCGGTATTTACCGGAACAGTGCAATCAACCGGGCTTTTAAAAGGAGACATTGGTATACAAAACGGTGATTATATATCTGAGAAATTTTTAGGAATTCACTTATTTACAGCTGCTGCAAATAGAGCTATTAATATTCTGTTTGGAAGCAATAACTTTTATGGTAATTATGAGGTGACCGTGACTGGCGTATACGGCGGTGAGAACGGAGCTGGTTTCATTACAAAAACATTCGGGTTCTTAGGAGCACCAGGAGGAACTATATATTCAAACGTATCATCTGTTATTCATGTTAATGGAGATAGTATTGGAAATACTATATCCATAGGAGAAATTCGGTGGGATGCTGGATTAGGACAATATGTATTACCAATATCACATCTAGTATCTACTAGTAATCATTATTATGTAAAAATTAAATCTTATTCTATATCTGGTATTGGACCAAATGTAACATTAAGTTCGGAGTATAGTTTAACGGCATTAGCTAAAAATTATGTTAACTTTCCTGGAAATGTAGGAATTGGAATTGCAAGTCCTATTTCTAGATTAGAAATATCTGCGGCTGGAAATGGGTATTGGAATGACTCAACTGATTGGAATAATCAAAGTCCACCATTATCTACAATTACAATATCCAACATAACTAATGGAGGATATGATAGTGCTCTGCTTTTTAGACAGACAGATAGTGTAGCAGTAACAAAAAATGCCGGTGCAATTGGTTTAATTGGAAAAGGTAGTTGGGTATCTGGAAATAATGCAACTCAAATATCAGATATGTATTTTGCAGTAAAAAATAATATTGGTGGAATATCTGAAAGAATGAGAATTAAATATGACGGTAACGTAGGTATTGGAATTGCAAGTCCGGCAAATAAACTAGATGTTGCAGGTAATATATCTGTACACACATTAGCAACAAATCCGCCGGATTCGGCTACGATGAAAGGATTAACATTTGGTTATGATAATTCTACTGAACAAAGTTGGATTCAAGCTAATAGAAATAATGTATCAGAGACCAGAAGATTATTATTAAATCCAAATGGCGGTAACGTAGGTATAGGTACAGCAAGACCAATAACAATTGATGGGACTGGCGGAGTAATTGCTATTAAGGGTGAAGCTGGTGGGTGGGTAATAGGAACTAATTTTATTGGTTCTAATAATACAGGATTAGGTTATTTTGGAGCATATGGATCAGTTGATACATTAGTGTACTATTTCATAGGAACAAATTATGCAGCACCATTATTTAGGATAGAGCCTTCGGGTGCTGCTACATTCTCTAATACAGTAACTGCAACAAACTTTATTTTAGGTTCAGATCTAAGACTTAAAGAAAACATTACTCCAATTTCTATATTAAATATAGATTCAGTAGAACTTAAACAATTCAATCTTATATTCGATACTGAAAAAAGAACTAGATATGGCGTTATAGCACAAGAATTGGAACTTGTTGCACCTGAAATGGTTTATACTGATGAAAAAGGATTTAAATCAATAGGGTATACAGATTTCTTGATTGCTAAAGTTGCTAGTTTAGAAGCAAAGAATAATGCTTTAGAAGCAAGATTAGATAGATTAGAGAATTTAATATTGGAGGGTAAATAATATGGCAGTACCAGATACCAATACATTTAGTCTGCAAGATGTTGAAACTGAAATTCCAGGAACTCAAGGAAATTTATCTGCTTTGTTTGCAGCTTCCAATGATTCAGGATTTAATCTGACATACAAAGGAGCTAAAGACAGGCTTTCAAATTTTAGAAATTATGTACATGGAGGAACAGGTTATGTTAGTACAAGTCCTATTGCTCTTTATCCAACGACAGAAGGGTATGAAGTGGCTGATCCAGCTTCTACAATTACAGTATTTTCTGATATAGGTTGGAACGTAACGAGTAATGACATTTGGGCTATTCCTTCATTAAGTTCTGGTTTTGGTAATGCAACATTCACAGTTAGAGTCGAACAATCAGAAACAGGGAGAAATACAGAAATTCATGTAATTGGTGGTAGTTTCGATAATAAAACATATATAGTGCAAGCTGGCGGATAATTAATAATTAATAAAATATAAATCTTTAAATTAATAAGTTATGACTATTGTAGATGTGATATTAGCGTCATTGCCGATGATTCCTGTTATAATTGTACAAATAAAACAAGCTCGTACAGCAACTAAAGATAATAAAGTTATCCTTGATAGTTTAAAAGAAAATTACGCTCAAACTGGAGAATTAAAAGCATCATTAACAAAACACATAGCAGAGTCACAATTCCAACAAAATTTACATGGGGTTATTCAAACCAGAGCTGCTAATCTTATACTTACATCTCAGTATGAAACCAGATATAAAACTGTAATGAAGTCTATGGCCAAAAAACTAGAGTCACTGGCTTTTAGATATTATTATAGTAAATACCGTGGGGTGGAATATGAAATGAAAGATTTCCTGACAGTTGAAATAGATGATATAGAAGCGTCTATTAAATTACAGATTAAACACGAAATACCTGATATAAAAAAGTATAAATATGATAGGGGTAAAGTACATACTATAAGTTTTCATGATTTTTATTATGATGAGAACACAAAAACTCCGAATAAGTATTTAAGGATATTAGGTATTGTATTAGAAGAAAATGGATTTGATTCTGGAGAAGAAGATGCTCCTGATTTTATACAGACTATGGATAAATACACAAAGGACATTTTAACATCTTTTATGGAAGAAGTAAAAGAATGGAATAAAATTAAGGATATACCTATAGAAGAAAAAATCGGTGGATAAAGTACTGCACATATCAAAAAGTCCTAGTACTCCTGAAATTCATTTTAAGGCAGATGGTACATGTTCAATAACAGGCGATTCTCGACCAGAATTTTTAGACGGAATTTATGTACAGGTAAATAATTATATAAAAAAACTTATAGAAAAAGGAATACCAATTTTTTTTACATTTGAATTTAATTACTATAATACTTTAGCTCAAAGATATGTTTATGACTTATTAACTTTATTGTCAACTCAAAAGATATTTGGAACAGTTGTATGGATATATGCCTCTAATGACGAAGATGTAGAAGAGATGGGACATACATACAAATTTCTTTTTCCGAAATTAAAAATAAAACTAAAAGAAAAACCATGAATGCTATTTTAACAGTATTAGTAGCGCTTGCAATAGTTGTATTTTATTATTTCATAGCGGTGGCTGGTTTAAAATTATGGGGATTTATAAACAGTAAAATAAACTCCTATAAGAAAAGTAAAATACATTAAGTGTAGATAATATTCTGTAAATTTGTTTTTTAATTAATTATATTTCTATATGAAAAAACCAACCAATAACAAAATGGGAATAGTAAAAAACGAAGATGTACAGGTTGAACCTGTACTGATAGATGAGATGCAACGGGTAGAAGAGCAGTCTATTGTGTACAATTCTAATGACCTTATAAGATATTACAACAGCAGGTTACAAGAATTGATTAATATTAAAAACTCTCAAGAAAATAAAGCAAACGAACTAAAATCAGAACTAGAAAAGTTTGTAACAGCTGGAATAAGGGTAGAAGGAGCTATTACAGAAACTAAAGTTATGTTAGAAGCTTTAACTAAACCGCAACAAGTACAAAAATAAAAACAAAATGCTGGTAGATAAACTTATATACGATGTAAAAGAACGTTTAAGGGCTCAGTCCGCAGACGCTGTTATTGTTAATGCCAGAATACTTCATCTTATAGATGTATTAAGAGCAAAGTATATACGTCAGCATCAACAACGAAATCCAGGAGAAACAAAAGTCGAATATACTCAAACTATGTTTTTTGATTTAGAAAGGGTTGATAGGAGTTATCTGCCAGCAACTGTTAAAATAGAAAAAGAAGTATTAAGAACTGTAAAAGCATTACCAAGATTGGTTGGAAGGCATTTCTATAAAAATATAGAAATACGTCCCGTAGATAGGATATCACAAGAAATTGAGGAAGTAGATAAAACAAGAGCAATTTATGCTCCATCCGTAGCACCTCCTAATTTCATATTTGCATTTCGTGATGACGATCAATATTTATATTTTATAGGAGACGATACAATACATCTAACTTTGAAACGTGTAGCTGTAACCGCTATACTAGAAGTTCCTACTGAAATTGTTGCAATAAATAATTTGACTGTAGAGTTATCCGATTACCCTTTACCGGAACATATGTGGTCAATAATGTTGCCAGAATTAATGGAGGGTTTATATAAAGAATTGAATATAACACAAGATGTTGTGGATGATAATAAATCTGTACAATAATGGGAGAACAGAGACTAAGATATAAAATAGCTAACTCTTGCCAGGATATGCGCAGAAGTTATATAAAAGGAAACTCCTTGCGTAAAAGACAAGTACCTTACACTTCTGTTTATACCAGTATTTTATATAAAATCTTCACAAAGATATTTAGGGAAATGCTCTTTAATATGTATCAGTACACAATGAGAAATTTAGGTACTTTTTACGTTATAAAGTATTTGCCCGAAACAAAATACATGCCTGATGGAACTATTATAACAAATAGAATAGTGGATATCAAGGCCACTATAGAGGCTATAAAAATTACCGGTAATAGAAAAGTACGTATATACCATGAAAATACAGCGACCGGTGGGTGGGTTTATAAATCGATGTGGAAACGTGGAAGATTTACCAACTCTTTATTCTATAAATTTTCTTTATTACGCCCGCATGAAGAGTTTATGTATGAGCAAATAATGGCAGGAAATGTAGAAGCCAGGGTGACTAATTTTAAATTATAAAGCCATGATAAGTGTAGATCAGTTTATTTATAGAATATACGAAAA
>Ga0315285_10002441_pt1 | contig 19392 bp, 21 predicted proteins | sample YL17G09_36_MG_FD_203698 | JGI IMG/M metagenome (GOLD analysis project Ga0315285, IMG submission 203698) | Sediment microbial communities from Yellowstone Lake, YNP, Wyoming, USA - YL17G09_36 | ecosystem: Environmental > Aquatic > Freshwater > Lake > Sediment | place: USA: Wyoming | collected...
GCTTGATGCGTCGGCGCCTGACTCATTTATCAACAGATAAAGCGTTGTCCCCAAAATCCCCCAGAACACAAGAAGGACCAGGAAATTGCTTGCGACAGCCACGCCAAAAGAAGCCCCGATAGATACCAATATAGACGGGTAATAAAAATTCGATAACTTTTTATCTTTAAAAAATCCCAGCGAATATATAACGACCAAAAACCCGAATATCCCGATAAACAGCGCAACAAACCCGCTTAAATTGTCCACGGAAAGAACCGCGCTGGTATTAAGGAAAACCTTTACCGGTTTATTTATAAACACATTATATACATGCACCAAAGAAACCGCGCTGACCAACAAAGCAAAAACACCGCCTGCCTTAACGAATCTCCTGGGGATAAAAAATCCCAAAAGGCCTGCTATTATCGGTATTAATATCAAGTTTACTAAGATCATCTTCTGTATTTTTCCCTAAGTTTGCGTGTTTTTTCCTGCGACATTTTTATCAAGTCATCAGCCGTGTAGACTAATTTGCCTTTTGTGTTTACAGCAGCCATCCTCTCGGTACAGCAATAACAGGGATCCACGGCAGCCAGCGTCAAGGCCGCGTCAGAAATAGTCTGGCCTACTGCCACGATCTTATTCGAAGCAATGTTTACGTAGCTTGGCGCCCTTACTTTATACCTTGCCGGCCTGTTCGTCCCGTCAGAGCGGACATAATGGAACACTTCTCCTCTTGGCGCCTCATGCCTTCCTATACCTTCTCCCGGCGGGATCTCCGCGACTTTGGCGTCGATTTCGCCCTTGGGCAATTTATCAAGGCACTGCATCACTATATTAAACGATTCAAACATCTCCATTATCCTGACCATGGCTTTCGCGTACACATCGCACGACTCAAACACGACAACCTTCCAATCCACCTTATCATACGCCGCGTAAGGCTCGTCCCTTCTTATATCTATATTTATGCCCGAAGCTCTAGCTGTCGGCCCAACCACGCAGTATTCCCTTGCTTTATCCTTCGGTAAAATACCCACGCCTTTTGTCCTTGCGTGTATCACAGGGTCGTCCTCGACAGCGCCTTTAAATAATTTTAAAGCCGGGACAAGTTCATTTAATTTCGCTTTGACCCAGGGGATATCCGCGTCATCTATATCCCTGCGTACACCGCCTATCTTCATCATCGCGTAGTTCTGCCTGTTGCCTGAGATTTTCTCAAAAATATCCAAAACTATCTCCCTGTGTTTCCATGCCCACATCCAGACAGTGTTATATCCTATAAAATGACCCGCGAGCCCCAGCCATAACAGGTGGCTGTGCAGCCTTTCTAACTCGCCTATTATTGTCCTTATATAAAGCGCCCTCTCGGGTATCTGTATGCCCAGCAAATCCTCTACGCAATTCACGTGCGCAAACGGGTGGCTAGTCGAGCAGATGCCGCATATCCTCTCCACGACATACGCAAGTTGGTCATAGTGCTTCTGCTCGCACAATTGCTCGATGCCCCTGTGGTTGTAACCCAGGTTTATTTCTATATCCAGCACCTTCTCGCCCTCTACGATGAGCTTGAAAAACTCAGGCTCTTCCTGCAGCGGGTGGTACGGTCCTATGGGTATGACTGTCCTTGCCATTATTTTTTCTCGTGCCTCAACGGGTAGTCGCCTTCCGGCCAATCGTCATCCAATAATAAACGTTTCAGATTCGGGTGATTTCTAAAATTGATGCCTAAAAGTTCCCACATCTCCCGCTCTATCCAGTTCGCCGCTTCGATGATATTGGAGATCGTCTCTATTTCAGGTTTTTTAGCGTCCAGGTATGTTTTTGCGGTGACTATTTTATTTAAGCCGTCAAAAGAGAAATGATAAAGTATCTCAAACCCGTTTGGCGTATGAACTCCGCTTGCCGTTATAAATCTTGCGCCCAAGACCTTTATTATCAATTTAGCGAAAGCCGGTATATGTTCGCGCTCGACTTCGACATATATCCTTTTCCGCGAGCGCTCCTCTATCGACTTTAACTTATCGCCGAAATGAATTTGTATTTCCCTTGCCACGTTCACCCCGTTAGACCTCCAATTACCCCGGCAGACCATAAAGGTCTAACGGGGTTCATTTTATAAGCTCCAGCGCCTTCACAATGCCCGAAATTATCGCTTCCGGCTTCGGCGGGCAGCCCGGCACATACACATCCACAGGTACAGCCTGGTCCACCGTTTCATTGCAATTATAGCTTGTCTTAAACAGCCCTCTTGAAAGCGCGCACTCGCCAAGAGCTACCACAAGGCACGGCTTAGGCGCCTGCTTGTACAATTCTTTTATGCGCTTGGCTGACTTGCGGTTCATCGAACCTGTGATTATGATCACGTCCGCCTGCCTTATGCTTGTCGCTTTTACTACGCCAAATCTCTCGATATCAAACCTGGGCGTAAAACAATCCAACAGCTCTATGTCGCAGTTATTGCACGAGCCTGTGCTCATATGGAACGCCCACGGCGATTTTTTTAACGCCTTAAGTTTAAATTTCATTTAAAGTCCCCTCGATGCCAGGACAACCGCTATTATTGCCAGGATCGTCATCGGCCCCCAAAAAAACTTCATCGCCTGGTCTATCTTAAGGCGTGGGTTAGTATTTTTTATGACGATTATAATGACCAATATCCCTACGAGTTTTAAAATCCCCCAGAGTATCCCCAACCCTTGCAAGCTTATCCCGCCTGCGAACATCACTATCAAAAATACAGGCAATACAAACAAAAGCATCTGTTTTGTCAGCCTGAATATCCCAAGCGGCGCTCCTGAATATTCGGTAAACGGCCCGGCGATTATCTCTGTCTCAGCTTCCGCTATATCAAAAGGTACAAGCCCCAATTTTGCCTGCATGCAGATGATGCTCACCAAAAACGCTATCCAGCATGAAGGATACGCAAGCATTACTTTCGACTGCGCCTGGAAAGCTATTATCCCGCCGAGAGTTATTATCCCGCCTGCTTTTATAACAGGCACAAATATAGCTAATATAAACGGCAATTCGTATGACAACACCAGCTTCATTTCCCTTGATGCGCCTATGGATGAGATGGGGTTCTTCGACGCGAATCCGCCTATTATTATGGATATCGCGGGAATAGTCAGTAAATAAATGACGACTATCAAATCCCCCAAAAATGTCTTATCAGGAGCTATATCAGCCATCCACAAAATCGTCGATACAAGCGTCACCGCCGCTAAGCCAAACACAGGCGCCGACAAAAATAAAAACCTGCTTGCGCCTTCAGGCACTATTATTTCCTTAATAAGCAGTTTGGTGAAATCCATAAAGTTCTGGTACCAGGGCGGGCCTACCCTGTACTGTATCCTGGCAGTGACTTTCCTGTCCACCCAGCTGCACATAAGCCCCGCGATCGCCGTAAACAAAAATCCGGGGAATATTAAGTATTCTATAAGTATTCTCATGTTTGTATGCTGATTCGTTGATAAGTTTATATGTTGATACGTTGATAAGGAGCGGCTTCGTCGCAGCGGATGCCTTTACTTATCACCTTATCAACTTATCCACTTATCTACTTTTTTTAACAATGTTCCAATCCCTTATCCAATGCGTCGTCTTTACTGCCAAATGGTTTCCCGCCAGGAAAATATTCTCCGCGGGATTTTCCTCATATTCGCCGTATTTCAAAGCGTTGTAAGGGCAAGTCTTCACGCATAAAGGCGAATCGCCCTCCGCCACTCTTCCCACGCTGTAATCGCATCCTTGCTGTATATAAGGAACGACATCTGGGTATATCGTCCCGAACGGGCACCCAAGAGAACACGACTTGCACGACACGCACCTGAAATTATACCTTTTCACAGGCTTGTCTGTTTCCTTAATAAGGGCATCATACCTGCACGCGCGCACGCAGGTTCCAAGCTCGCACTTCCTGCATGTCACAAGAAACGTCGCAATTTCCCTAAGCGAGAACACTCCGTTATTCACCGGGTGGTAAAAATAATTGCAGTTTATCACGCACCCCGGGCATTTATCGCATATGTCTAGATCTATGTATATCCTTTTAGCCATTCTTTTATTACCAGTTACGAGTTATCCCTCGCTTTTTGCTCGGGATCCTGAGCCTGCGAAGGACTAGTTACGAGTTACGAATCTTAGTCCCATACTTCCTCAAAATCCTTGATCCTGTCATACGTAAACACAGGCCCGTCTTTACACACGTAATACGGCCCCAGCCTGCAGTGCCCGCACTTGCCGAACCCGCAGGACATATTTTTCTCCATCGACAAATATATCTGGCGCGGCTTGTACCCTATCGCCAGGAGTTTTAAAGTCGCGAACTTCATCATTATAGGCGGTCCGCAGACAACTGCGATGCTGTTGTTGAAATCAGCTGTAAACCCGTCAAGCAAAGTCGTGACAACCCCCACTTTGCCTTTCCAGGTCTCATCGCCCCTGTCAACACCCAATTCGATACTTGTATTTTTGTGTTTCTGCCAATCTTTTATCGCTTCCTTAAATACGATGTCTACGGGCGAGCGTGCCCCGTACTTAAGAGTCACTTTCTTATAATCATCTATTTCGTTAAAAAGCGCGAATAGCAACGACCGTAAAGGCGCCAATCCCACCCCGCCTCCGACTATCAAGACTTCTTTTCCCTTAAAATCATGCAAAGGATACCCCGCGCCGTACGGGCCCCGCACGCCTATAGTGTCGCCTTTTTTAAGCTGGTGTATCTTATCCGTCACCCTACCCACCTTCATGATGGTGACATCAAACCTTTCCTTAATAGCAGGGTTTGACGAAGGAGTAAAAGGCGCGCCGCCTGTCCCTGGAATCGTTATCTCCACAAATTGGCCTGTGGCGAACCCGAAAGCCTGTTTCGGCTTTACGACAAGTGTTTTTATGTTGGATGTCTCCTGGATGGCATCTTCAACAACAGCTTCTATAGGTTTATATAGATTTTTATCCATTATTTCGCTAAATCCTTAAAGACTTCACGCATATCTATTTTCCCCAGGCATGCCTCAATACATCGCCCGCACCCTGTGCAAGCTATTGTCTTAGCTACATCCGGGAAAAAATCAAATTTCTTGACGTATCTGTTGCGCAACCTCTGCGCCAACTTCTGCCTCGGGGTTGCCCCGCCTGCCACCACCGCGAAGCCGTAATACTGGCAGGAGTCCCAAACTCTTCCTTTTATATATTCGCCGCTTTTCGGCCTGTCATACAGCAAAAAGCAGTGGCATGTCGGACACGAATGCGTGCATGCCCCGCATTCTACGCACTTATCAGCCCATTTCTGCCACGTTGAATTTTCAAGCCCTTTCCTGACCAGCGACTGCAGCGAATCCATTGGCGGCAGGTCCATTTTTGATATCGAGACTTCCAACCTGTCGCATATGTCCCTTCTTGCCGCTTCTCTTGCGCGCGCTTCTTCCTGCGTCGCTTCCCTGAAATATTTATTGAATTCATTTACCAGTTTTTGGCCTTTTTCCGAACCTGCTTCAGCGACAAACCCGCCCCTTACAAGAGAAAGATTTATATCAAATCCTTTTTCAGGGTACGGTTTTATTCCCAAATACAGGCAATAGCATACGCTTTTAAACGCGGTGCAGTCTGCGGAGATTATGAAGGTGTTTTCTCTTTTATCTATGTAGGTCTGTTCCTGGGGCTGGCTGTCTTTATAAACAAAATCCTGGATCTTGAATGATTCCAGGTCGCATGATTTCGCGCCCACTATCACTGCTTTTTCTTTCCAGCCTTGCGCGTCAGGCGTGAAATAATCAGCAACTCTTTCCTTGGCGCGCGTGAAAAACGACTTGATAGGCTCTTCGGCGCGAAACTCGCCTATTATCGCATCCGCCTTAGCTTCATCGAACCTTGAAAAGTGAACGTCTTGCTTGTACTTTTCCTGCGCGTGGACGCTTGCGCGCTTATTAAGTTCCTTTAATATCTGCGCTAATTCAGATCTTTCTATATAATAAAGTCTCATCTTATTAAAATGCCTTACTTGTGATTTTTTTCACATTAACGGCCTAAATAAAAAAGAATTCTGTAAAATTATATCTTTTTAATTTCTTTTGTCAATATTTATTGTTAATGGATTTAAATATTATTCTTTAATCGCAACGCTGAAGGGCTCGCGCCTCTTTAATATTTCCACATTTGGTATCAGATAGATATTCTCCCATAAAAACATAGGAGACTGGCTTATGCCAAGAGACTTTATTTCTTCGGACTGCTCTTTAAGTATAGCCAAAGCTTCTTCTTTGTTTTTATATATTTCGTCTGCGGACAGCCCGAGTTCCGCCAGCGCCCCTTCAGGCCCCTTCTTCGGTAAAAGCATCAAATAATCCAGTACTCTATCAGGGTAATACTTATTTATCAAGATCTGCCTCAGGTCTTCTTTTATCTCCTCGGGCCCGTGCAGTGAGCTGATCCCGAATTCATTATAATCGACTATATACTTTATATCCACTTTAACGTCCAGGTTATTTTTTTTTATCACATCAAACAGCGTCGCTTGAGCGCTTTGCGCGTAAGGACAGAATGACATAGCGTAGATACAAAGCTTGTTCGGCATCCTCTGCCTGCCCAGCACCATGACTTCAGCCATCTTAAGTTGTTCGTCGGGTATGACATAGTAGCCTTTTTTCTTTTCTATCATATTGTTTTTGACCATGCTGAAGAAATTGTCTGCGGAAACTATCGACTTATCGTATATAACGAAAGGAACAAATTTGATGCCCAGTTCATCTATGTATTTTTTTGCTTCAGGCGAGTCGCATTCTAAATATGTCTCCTTCGCGCCGGGGCACAGCTTTTGGATGCTGTTTCTGAGCATTTCATCTACATAAGCCATATCCTTTGATGAGATAAGGATATAGCCTAACTTTTCTCCCGATAAATCGTTTTCTGCCTGCGCCCTGTTACCTGGTACAGCCAGCAAAACGGCGCAGAAAATAAGGGCTAGTATTTTTCTAAAAAACATGATGACCCCAGTTTATTTCAATCAAACTCTTAAGTTCGATCCTACTTTAAAAAAGATTCTATCTTGTCTAATTCCAGGTGGTTTGCAAAATCAACAATAGCAGATGAATCCGGAAAGCCTTCTGCGTAGATGTATATACTTCCATTTTGTATAGCGATTTCAAGACTACCTGCTTTATACTCTTTGTTAAAATCGAGCAACGCTTTTCTTCCTTTTACATCCATCGCTTTTCTTCCCGCATCATCCGGTGCGGCAGATTTATTGTTTAAAATAGATGCCGGAGCTATTGTAACTATTATTTGTTCATCTTTTTCGTTTCCGCTTGTATAGCTGCGCGTAAACACTCCTTGAGATCCTTCTTCTTCAGGCATTTTGCCGAGCTTTAAATTTTTATACGTTACAGGCAGAATAGAATCAATATTCTTTGCTATTAGCGAGTTTATTTCAATTAATACCTCCTGGAAAACTTTACTTGCCGCGTAATAATTGCCTGATTTATAAAAATTCGTACCTTCTTCAATTAACTTTTCATTGCTTTGCGCGTACGCGCTAAAAACGGGGGAAAAAACAACAATGACTATAAAAACGCTAAAAATTTTAAATCGTTTCATTACTTGCCCCATTTGTTATTTCGTCAGGGATTCGATCCTGCTTAAATCGATGCGCTTCGCGAATTCGACCATCACATTAGAATTGTCGAAGCCTGAAGAGTAGACGCGGACCCTCGCGTTATCTAAAAATATTTCAAGGACCCCGTTTTGCTCTTCTGTATTAAAGTTGAGCCATGCTTTTTTTCCTGATATATGGGTTTCCTGGCCTTCTCTCGGTTCGGCGGTCTCTTGAGTTTCCGCTTCCATGCTTGAAGCTGTTATAATAACCACTTCGATCTCAGCGTCTTCTACATCTGTGCTTTTATACTTCCTGGTGATGCCTTCTCCTAAAGTCGCCTCTTCTTGCCCCTCTCCCCTTTCCGTAGACTTGCTGATAGTAAAACCTTGCGGCGCGGGCGGCAAAACCAATACAAGTTTTTCAGACGTTATTGTGTTTATTTTTTTCGTAGCTTTGCTAAGGCAATCAGTTGCTTTATAGTAATCCCCTTGTTTATAATATTTCTTGGCATCGTCGATCAATTTCTCCGCGTCCTGCGCATATGCGGCCGGGGCAATGACAAACAGCGCGATGATCAATGTGGCAAGATAATTTTTTATATTTTTGGCCATTTCAGACCCCCTTGATTTATCTAATTTATTTTATGCACTGCGCGTAGCATTGAGTGTAACCCCCTGGGTTACCGCTAGCCTGATTATAATACGCGGTTAAAGTCCATTTACCGCTACTTTGCGTTATGAAGCATTGATTTACATCATGGGCGTGCTGTTCTGTGTGGTCAAAGATCCTTTGCTTATAACCTATGAGCGAGCAAAATCGCCATGTCGAACCTAATGATCTTATTTTTGTGCAGCCGCCGCCGCAATTTTGCGCGTAGCTATCAGCTATAACGGAATAAACGGATGAAACGGTATACCCCAACGGCTGCCAAGTAGCGGGAGAACCCTTGCAGACATATACATTTTGAGTCGTATTATCAAACAACATGGTCCCGTTGCTGGAGCAACTGGAAAAAGGCGTAAAACCAGTCATGGTAGGAGTAAGCTTGACCTCCCTGTATTCCCCGTATGGCGCGGGATAATATGTTGTAACAGTCACGGTTTCGTTTGTTTGCGCAAAAGACAAGGATGCCGGGATCAGCGCTAACACTGCCGCTAAAAATAAAAACTTATATTTTCTCATATAGACCCTCCGTATTTGTGGCGCCGTTATTTCATCAAGGATTCGATCTTGCCTAAATCGATGCGCTTTGCGAAATCGATCATCACGTTAGAACTGGCAAAACCCGAAGAGTATACGCAGACTATAGCGTTAGTTAAATATATTTCAAGAACCCCGTTTTTCTCTTCTGGGTCGAAGTTGAGGATCGCTTTTTTCCCTCCCACATATATTTCCTGGCCTTCGCTGGTAGCCGTGACTTCCCTTTCCATGAGTAAAACCGGGTTGATAGATACTTCTATTTCGGCATTCTCCACATTTGTGCTTTTATATTTCCTGCTGATACCTTCTTCTAAACTTACCTCTTCTTGCCCCTCTTCCCTTTCCGTAGACTTGCTGATGACAAAATCCCTTGGCGCAGGCGGCAAACCCAATACAAGCTTTTCTCCCATCATATCATTTATTTTTTTCTTCGCCTTATCAAGGTAATCGGTTGCTTTGTAATAATCCCCTTGTTTATAATATCTCTTGGCATCGTCGATTAATTTCTCCGCGTCTTGCGCGTATACGGCAGGCGCAAGGACAAATAGCGCGATAATCAACATGGCAAAATATTTTTTTATATTCTTAGCCATTTCAGACCCCCTTGATTTAGCCAAATTAATAGAAACACTGCGCATTGCATGTAGTATAGCCTACTCTATCACCGCTTGAGCCGTTAATATTATAATGTGCGCGTAAAATCCAATTGACTCCACTTTTATATATCCGGCATTGGTTTCTATCGTGACGATGGTCTTCAGTGTTGTCCCAAAACCTATGATCAAACTGCGTTAGCGCGCAGTAGCGCCATATCGAGCCCATACTGGTCTCTTTAGTGCAGCCGCCACCGCAATTAGACGTAACACTGCTTACTGACGCCGTATAAGTATCCGAGACAGTCACGCCCAAAGGCTGCCAAGTCGCGGGAGAACCTTTGCACACATATACATTTTGAGTTGTATTATCAAACAACATGGTCCCGTTGCTGGAACAACTGGAAAAAGGCGTAAAACCGGTAGTAGGAGTAAGCTTGACCTGCCTGTATTCTCCGTATGGGGCAGGATAATACGTTGTAATGGTTACATTTTCGCTTGTTTGCGCAAAAGACAAGGATGCTGAAATTATCAATGATAGGACCACTAAAAACAAAAAGTTATATTTTTTCATATAAATCCTCCGCGTTTGTGTTGTTATTAAATTATCATAACTAATGAGGACTTTCAAGAACTTTTACCAAATTTGTCAATTCCTCATTGAACGGTACTTCGATGCCTGCTTTTTTTGCGTGTTTTACTACAGCGCCGTTTATATAGTCTATCTCTGTCTTTCTTTTCTTTAAAACATCCTGCAGCATGGATGAGACATTGTTCCTCGTCGCCTTGCACACGCTCTCCACTTTTTTTACAGGATCCGCGTAAATTATCTTTATCTTTTTCTTTTTCGCTACTAAAACCGCTTCTTCCACAGCTTGTCTTAAAATATCCCTTGTCTCCTTAAATTCAATAAGTTTTCCGTTTTTCATCCTAGTTATCGCTGTCAGGGCGTTTATCCCGGCGTTTACTATCAATTTTGACCATAGAAAATTATTTATTTTGCCAGTGACTGCCGTTTCGAAACCCGCTTTTTTAAAAATACAGGCGATTTCTTTTACTTCCCGGCTTATTTTCCCGTCAATGCGCCCTATGACTATTTCGCCTTTACCTGCGTGCCTGATATGCCCAATGTCCAAAAGCGTCGCCCCCTGCGCGGTGATCCCGGCTACTATCCTGTCTTTTTTTATATATTTTTGGATTATTTCAACGTTGCCTATGCCGTTTTGCATCGTCAGAAACAGCGCTTTTTTATTCACAAAACTTTTTATGCCGCGCACGGCACTTTCCGTATCGTAAGACTTCACGCACAATATCACCAGGTCCGCGTCTTTTAAAATATTCTTATGGGACGTCGCGCTTATGCCGATGCGGTGCTTCCCGGAAATCCCTTCGATCCTGATGCCTTGTTTTGTGATTTTTTTCGCCCTGTGAGGATATTTGTCTATGAGGATGACGTCCTGGTTGGATTTTTTGAGGAAACCCGCGAACAAAAGCCCTATCGCCCCCGGGCCGATGATTGCGATCTTCATGCTTATTCTTTCGCTACAAACGAATGTTCCTTATCGGGGAACGAACCCTTCTTCACTTCTTCTATATATTTGCCTGCGGCTTCTTTGATATCCTTTGAAAGCTCAGCGTATTTTTTTACAAATTTCGGGGTAAACCGCTCGTACAGGCCCAACATGTCATGCGTCACCAAAACCTGCCCGTCGCAATAAACGCCTGCGCCTATCCCTATCACCGGGATTTTTACTTTCCTGGTTATCTCTTGCGCCAATTTGTCAGGCACGCATTCCAAAACAATGCTGAACGCCCCCGCTTCTTCAAGCGCGACAGCTGAATCAACGATCTTCTGCGCGGTGTCTTTATCTTTTCCCTGCACCTTCATACCGCCAAGCATCGAAGCTGTTTGCGGCGTGAGCCCCAAATGCCCCTGCACAGGTATCCCGGCGTCGACGATCGCCTTTGTCGTTTTAATCACCTCTTCGGAGGCGCTCTCAAGCTTCACAGCGTCGCATCCTGCCTCTTTCATGAACCTGCCTGCGTTTCGGATGGCCTCTTCTACGGAAACATTAAAAGACATAAACGGCATATCGCCTATCAAAAGCGCGTATTTCACGCCTCTTCTTACCGCTTTTGTGTGGTGCAGCATCTCTTCCATCGTCACAGGAACTGTCGAATCATAACCCAGCACAACATTTCCCACTGAATCGCCGACCAATATCGCGTCTATACCCGCCTGGTCCAAAGCTGACGCCAGCGGATAATCATACGCCGTAAGCATTGTTATCTTCTGCCCGGCCTCTTTCATCTTTTTCAAATCAGGTATCGTAATTTTCTTTCTTTCCATTCTATTCCTCCTAGTATAACTAGTTGATACGTTTATATGTTGATAAGGAACAAGTATCGCCGCAATAAATGCCTTTACTTATCATCTTATCATCTTATCAACTTATCAGCTTATCAACTTTGTATCTTCACTTTTTCCTATATGCTTCCAAATACGACTCACAATATATGCTTTTCTCTAATAATAATTCCGCTGTTATCATCTCATCCATCAGCTCTTTATCAAGCGGGTCAAGTATCGCCGCGTCAAGCCCTGCCGCTATCGCCATCGTGAAAAATGTCCTGTTAATAAGCGGCCTGAAGCGGGTCCCCTGTGAAACATTTGAAAGCCCAAGCACGGTCTTCGGCGCCGGGTCGCACAGCATCTTCACCTGCCGTATCGTCTCCAGCACCTCTTTTGCGTGCGGCTGCGCCACGTTCACAGGCAAAATCACGGCGTCTATAAACAGGTCTTCCATCTCCACGCCGTTTTCCTGCGCCGCCATTATTATCTGCGTCGCTATCTCCACCCTTGAAGCCGCGTCCTGCGGTATGCCTTTGCTTGTCATCGTCAGACCGATTATCGAAGCGTTGTATTTTTTAGCCAGGGGCATCAAAGCGTCGAGCTTCTCTTTTTGCCCGCTTGTCGAGTTTACAATCGCTTTTGTCTTGCACAAAGAAAGCCCTTTTTCCATGACAGCAAGTTTTGTCGTGTCTATGCAGAGCCTCGCGTTTGTCGCGCCGGCAATAGTCGTAACAAGCCACTCCATATCCTTAAGCGGGTCCTCGCTTGCCGGCCCCACATTCACATCCAGCGCCTGCGACCCGGCGGCTACCTGCTTTTTCGCCAAGGCGATGATCACATCCTTGTCGCGTTCTTTTATCGCCTTCTCAACGTTCTTAAACATCCCATTTATCAATTCGCCAATTACTAACACGCTTAAACCTCCTTCAATGAGTAGACAATTTATGGAGTCTATAGGACGACATAAATTGTAGGCCGACCTGTCCCGAGATAAATCGAGGGAAGGCCGTCTACGAATTGAACCCTTGACATTTTATTATATGCGCAAATTAGAAATGTCAAGGGTCAAATTCAGCCTTTAAACTTACGTTTCAGCCAAAGGCTGATCCGCCTCCGGCGGACACTCACATTCCGTAAGTTTAGGCTTCATTTGACATCAATTCTTCGATCGTCTTTTTTATAATCGCAACGCTCTTCGGATGGCACATCACCAACAAATCCGAACCGCTCTGCAAGTACCCTGCGGCAGTCACCGCTTCCCACAACGGCGCCCTCTGTTCCAAAGCGCCCCACTCGGGCTTTTCCTTCTCATCCGCCTTTGTTTCCTTTATCCTGTAGACTTCCTGCCCGCATAAATTCATCATGGGTTGCGCAAGCATCTTGTCGCCCTGCAGCGCCGCCAGCCTCGCGCGTTCCATTATCGAATACGTATACTCAAACCCGTAACCCAACGCGCCTGTCGACTGGTGCACCACGATCCTCTCCGGCGCAAACCCCATATCAGAAATCAGGATATTCAGCTGCTTGCACAGGTTCACGTCTATCGGCGATTCCGCGATTATATTATGCCCGCATGAAATACATGCCGCCGCGATCGTCTTATAGTTCTCGTTTGTCGCCGTGCCTATCAGGCAATTTTCGCCTTTCGCCGCCTCAGCCACCTTGGGCATCACTGAATTATCTTTTTCCGCGTTCCCGCATCCCAAAATTATCAGGGGCGCGCTCACGGCTTTTAAAACTTTTTTCACAGTTTCCGCGCATTGTTCAGGCGAAGAATTCTTGTTTTCCGGGTGGGCGCTCGCAAGCCTCAGGCATATCGCTTCCGCCCCAAACTCATCCACGCACTTTTTCGCCCACTTCACAGGGTCGCCGATCACATCCCCGACAGCTTTTTTTAAAGCCGCAGGCCATGCCGGCGGCTCCATGTCCCAGACTTCCATCGCCACAACAGGCTTATTAGGCATCATTGCCTCATAATGCAAAAACGGAAGCGTCGCCTCCCCGCCTATTTTTATTTTCTTCGCGTTTCCTATAACTACTTCATTTACTTTTCCTGACCACTTCTCAATCACCTGTTCCATTGCCTAACTCCTAGTGTAGTTAGTAGCGGAGGTTTAAACCTCCGCTACAATTTTGGCTACCACCTTCACCACCGCATTATCATCAGGCAGCTCCATCAAGCTCCTGCCTTCTTCCCTAAAATCATATATCGTCGCGTCTTCAGGCACGATGCCCAAAACCTCAAGCTTCGCCTTCTTTAAAATATCAAGTTGCTGCGTTGTGAGCTCTTTCTTGCTTTTATTCACGACAATGCCTATTTTTTTAATCTTTAATTTCACCTTCGAAGCTGTCTTTAAAAGGTTCGCCGCCGTGCGCATCCCCAAAGACGTCTGGTCGCTCACCAAAATCAAAAGGTCCAGGTCATCCGCCGTGCGCCTTGATAAATGCTCCATCCCCGCTTCGCTGTCAACCACCAGGTATTTATAGCTCTTGGCAAGCTTGCTTAAAAAATTCCTTAACAGTTCATTTACAAAACAATAACATCCGCGCCCTTCAGGCCTTCCCATCACCAGCAGATCAACGCCTTTACCCTCGACAATATCTTCTTGTATCCTGTTATTTATATAATCGTTTTTGGAAACTCCCGGCGGCAATTCTTTTCCCGGAATGTCTTCTCTTATATCGGCAACTGTCCCCTGGTATTGGAATCCCAACCCTTCGTTTAAATTCGCGTTCGGGTCAGCGTCCACCGCCAATATAGGCGTCTTATTTTCCTTTATCAAATATCTTATTATCAGGGATGATATCGTAGTCTTTCCAACGCCACCCTTGCCTGCCACCGCTATTCTTATTGTCATTTTTAGTTGATAAGTTTATATGTTGATATGTTTATAAGTTCTTATGCCTTAGTTTCTTGGACCTGTTCTTGTAAATACGCGATATATCCGTTTAAGACCTGTTCTACTTCCCGGCCTTGTTTATACAATATGTCGAATTCTTCTTTTTTTATATACTTTGCATCAATCGCTGTGTAAAGCTGATCTAAAACCTCGTTTACGGAACCTCTTGAAATCCTGCAGCATTGGATATTTTCCTGAAAATGGTATCTGCCGTGGCCTTCAGCAATATTGCACGCCACTGAATTAGCGGCTCTTCTTATGTTATCAGTTAATGCATACTGTTCTTGTTTAGGGAACTTCTTTGTAATCTCGTATACTGCTTTCCTGAAATCTCTGCTTAATTGCCAAACCTTCAGATCCTCGAATCTTTTATATGCCACTTTTCACCTTTTCACCTTATCAACTTATTTACTTATCACCTTATCACCTTATCTACTTATCCACTTATCCACTTATCATCTTATCCACTTATCAACTTATTTACCTAGCACCTTCTTCACACTAGGGAATAGCTCCAGGTCCGTATGAGGCAAAAATAATGTCGAAGTATATTCATTCATAAACTTCGGGTCTGTCGACAATTCAAAATAAGTCATCCTTTTTGCTATCTCATCAGCTTCCTTCAATGCCTGGTTTGATACAAGGCATTTCTTCGCTCCCGCGATCGAGCTGTTCCCCACAAATAAAAATCTCTCAACAGGCAAATCAGGCAATAAACCGATCATTATAGCTTTTTCCGTGTCAAGATATGTCCCCAACCCGCCTGAAATATAAATCTTTTTTAGATCTTCAAACTTAAAACCCACATGCTGCAATAAAACATGGATGCCCATATATACCGCGCCTTTTGAGCGTATCAGATTCAAAATATCTGTTTCAGCGATAGCTATGTCTTTATTCGTGGATGTCTCTTTAGCAAACGCCACGACAAATTCCATCGAGCCGCTTTCCTGGTCTTTCCTTATCCTGGCTGACCCGGCCTTCGTTATCTTTCCCTGTCTGTCTATCGCGCCAGCCTTCAACAACTCTGCTATCAGGTCTATAAACCCTGAACCGCAGATGCCTTTCGGCTTCTTGTCCCCTATCGTGCTATATTGCACGTCAAAATCGTCGCCTTTTTTATTTTCAATAGTCATGCGTTGTATAGCCCCGTCCATCGCGCGGATGCCTGATTTTATCCCCACTCCTTCAAACGCCGGACCCGCTGAACATGCGCAGCACACAAGCCACTCTTTATTTCCAAGCGCGAGCTCCCCATTTGTCCCCAGGTCGATTAAAAGCGATAGTTCGCTTGTCTTGTCTATCCCTGTCGAGAGCACTCCTGCTGTCACATCTCCGCCCACATAGCTTGCCACTCCTGGCAGGCATTTTAACAAGCCCCTGGGGTTTACTTTTATTCCCGTCTCAGCTGCGCGGATCACAGGCACAGATGACACCGCAGGCACGTAAGGCTCTTTTCTAATATCATCAGGCGGTATCATGAGTAAAATATGCGTCATGGTCGTATTGCCTGCCGCCACGACAGCGTTTATGTCGCTTATACTTACATTGCTTTCCTTTACAGCGTTTCGTATCAAATCGTTTATGGTCCCGACTATCGCTTCATGCAGATTTTCAAGCCCGCCTGGCTCTCCCGCGTAAACTATCCTTGTTATCACATCTTCCCCAAACATCGATTGCCTGTTGTAGCTAGCAGACGCAGCCACAGTCTCTTCGGTATTTAAATCAACCAAATACGCGACAACAGTAGTCGTCCCGACATCTACCGCGATCCCGTAATTTTTCTTCGTTGTATCGCCCGGCTCTATCAAAACGATCTCAACTGTGCCGTCTCTTTTTCCAAGCGTCGCGGTCACTTTCCAATCGCTTTCCCTTAAAAGCTTTCCAAGCCTTCGCACATTCGCGACGCCCATCTGCATCACAGGCACTGTAACGATCTTATTTATTTCACGATAAAGCCTGTCCAGGTCGCTTATATTGTCTTCAGCAGTGGGTTTGGGAAGCTGGAAATAATGCTTTGTCACCAAAGGCCCGTGGTGGAATTTTCTTTCACCTTTTAAAATGGCTGGCTTTTCTATTTTTTCCGCAGGCGTATAAACTTCTTCGATGACTATCGCGGGCTTTTCTATCACTGACTCTTCGGGGATTTCTATCGTCGCGTCAGATTCCACATCGCACTGGCACGCGAGCGCGTAGCCTTCTTTGATTTCTTTCTCGGACAAGACCCTTGTCGGCTCGCTTAATATTTTTCCTTTTAACACCTTCACCTTGCATTTCCCGCACAGCCCTTCCCCTCCGCAGACATTGTAGATATAAATACCGGCTTTTGATGCCGCTGTCAAAAGGTCTGTGCCTTTCGGGACGCTTACTTCTTTATTTGAAGGCTTGAATATTACTCTACAGTTTTCCATGAAAACATACTCGCTTTGCGCTATGTGCTATGCGCTATGGGCAGCTCATCGCCCACGGCTCACAGCCCACAGCTCACAGCTCATCTCCAGTTTTCTTTAATGAAAGCCGGTATCCCCGTCGCCTCTCTGGGCCCCACCAATATCTCCCAGCCTAAAGCGTCTTCAAGCTTTCCCTTCATCACCGCCACGTAGCCCGGCAATATCAACTTCTTATGATTTACCACTTTGTCAGCTCCGAATTTATCCATCGCGACTTTTATAGAATCAGGCGTGAATTTCTCCGCCGCCCATGCTGTCAAAACAGACATCCCTTCGGCGTCGCATACCAAAAGCCATGAAGGCACTTTAGACGCTTCTATCTCAGGCGCCACCGTAAAGTACGTCAGCGAAAAATTCGTCGTCACGAGGAGTGGCGACTCAGGCCCCGGCGTCCCGCCAATTTCGTATATCTTGGACTCCACTGAAACAGGTTTCTGCGGGTCAGTGTAAATATTCTGCCTCAAAGTCAAAAGCGCCAGATGCTCAGCTACACCTTCGCCCTCCACAACGACGAGCGAGCCGTATTTTTCTATATATGTCGCTGCCTGGGCCACCTCATCATAAACATCCGCTGACTTGACAAACACGATGACAGGGAAACCAAGCGGCCTGTAATTTTTCTTGATCGCCAGCCTTCTTATCTGCGTCAATGCCTGGACATTTTTTGAAATGCCCTCTACCTCCAGGTTTATCACTATATCCCTGAAACCGCCTACTGTTAACTTTTGCGTGATGCCTGCAAGCTCATCTAAGTCCTTGGCGCTTACGACCATCGGGCATGAATATTTTTTCGCAAGCTCGGCGAGCTTCGCGTGATCCGCGCCATGGCAAGCCACTAACGGCCTGTTTGCCCCGCAGACTTTTAATGCCGCGTCTAACGCCTCCAGGCTATCGCCCACCAAAATAAGCGGCAGCTTTGAAAGCGCCTGGACCTTATTGACTGCTTCGGAAAACTTAGCCGCGTTTTTTGATTCATTTTTAACGCATATCAGGTTTGTCTTTACGATCTGCCCGACCCTGTCAAAAACAAGTTTCTCCGTCCTCTTGACTTTATCTTCGATATCCTTATCCGTGTCTTTGACAGTCACGGCTATACCTGTCGCGTGATAAAAAGTCTTATCATGCCTGAACAAGACAGTCTCCCCTCCGACTTCTATCTTCTCGTCGTTTTTTCCGATCGTTATTGTAGAGATCGGCGGAGCGGAAGCCTCGTTTAATATCGCTTTTGCTTCTTCCGTCACAAACGGGCACTCGTCAAGCGATGCTTTTTTCGCGGCAAGCCTCATAGCGAACGCCAGGCATGTCGGCGATCCGCACTTCCCGCAATTCGTCTTTGGTAAATGTTTGTAAATATCAAGTCCTGTCAGAGCCATGTATTTTCTCCTGTTATATAATATAATTCCAAATTTCAAATGACAAAATCCAAATGAATTTCAAAATCCAAATGTCAAATTTGTCATTGGTCATTTGTCATTCATTTGATATTTGAGCTTTGCCATTTGTCATTTACATAAGCGGTGCCATCCCCAACGCCGGATGCTTTACCTTCTCCAAAAACGCCATCAATTCCCCTGGCGCGGTCGCCACTGTCTCATCAGCGACTTTGTCCATGAAATCAGGCGTACCGAGTTCCTTGCTCCTCTGCTGCAATTTTTCAGCCAATTCCTCTTTTAATTCTTTGGGCATCCACACTATCCTGTGGAACCCGCCTTCAGCTGAAATAAATTTCTTCGAAACTATATACAAGCGGCCCACGCCTATAAATCCCGGCACCTGGTTCCCGCCGCCCACAGCTCCTGCCAAGGTCGAAAAAGTCATACCCACAGGCGTCATCCCTGAAAATCCCCTGTTCACGATCATGACGCCGTTTGCTTCAGGGACTATCGCCACAATACACTCAAAGCACCCGCATGAAGTTTCCGGGAACTCCATTATCGAATATTTATTAAACGTATCAAACGCCCTGTTTGATTTCTCGTGCACAAATTCGTTTATCCCCTGCCATTGTCCCTTCACAGGGTCGATGCATACACCTTTTTTAACAGGCTGGTTCACGCCAAGCGGGTTTATCTCATAAGCGGCTTTCCCGTCCAGCCAGTTATAAGCGCCGCACAATCCCAACCTCTCGGGGCTTATCATACAGACATGGTTTGGCGCGTAAGACTGGCACAGCTGGCACGAATAAAAAGTATCCACCGATTCGTCTGTCATGCCCAGCATCGCCTCGTCTCTTTTATCATATGCCTGTTTCGCTTCAGGCAAAATCTTCTTTATTTCCGCTTCTTCGGTAAGCAGCTTTACCTGTATCTTATCGACGATC
>Ga0315285_10002443_pt1 | contig 19385 bp, 20 predicted proteins | sample YL17G09_36_MG_FD_203698 | JGI IMG/M metagenome (GOLD analysis project Ga0315285, IMG submission 203698) | Sediment microbial communities from Yellowstone Lake, YNP, Wyoming, USA - YL17G09_36 | ecosystem: Environmental > Aquatic > Freshwater > Lake > Sediment | place: USA: Wyoming | collected...
GCCATCAGATGCGCATTCTGCGAGGGGAAGGGGCACGATCCATTTGACCTCCTCTCGCCCCTGGCCAGGTGCCAGGTTTGCCTGGGGAAGGGCATGGTCTTGGTGGAGGACCCGGTGGCCAGGTGCGTGTACTGTCGGGGGAGTGGGGTGCATCCGGCCTCACGGATCACCTGCACGGTCTGCGGGGGGAAGGGGGCCGTGACCGTCAGGGAGCCGGCCAGGCAGTGCCTCGAATGCCACGGAAGCGGGCGCACCCCCGGGAGCAGCTTTTCGTGCAGCCACTGCGGGGGCAAGGGGGCCATCTCGGAACCTGTCCCTCTTCGCGTGTAGGAGGCGTTAATGATTGAGGAACTCAGCACGGTCCTGGAGCCACGCGCTCTGCCGGACTTTGTGGAGACGAAGTTCGTCAAGGCCCTGACCGAGCGGGCCCTGGCCTATATCAGGGCCGGCTTCCCGGTCCACTTCCGGGGGGCCTCGGGTACGGGCAAGACCACCCTGGCCCTCCACGTGGCCTCCAAGATCGGCCGTCCGGTGGTGCTGATGCACGGCGACGAGGAGTTCACGACCTCGAATCTCGTCGGCGGGGAGTACGGCTATCGGCTGCGGAAGGTTATTGACCGCTTCGTCTCCCGGGTATTGAAGGTGGAGGAAGACATGGTCAAGCGATGGGTGGATAACCGCCTCACCATCGCCTGCAAGTACGGCTTCACCCTGATCTACGACGAGTTCACCCGCTCCCGGCCCGAGGCGAACAACATCCTGCTCTCCATCCTCCAGGAGCGGATCCTGGACTTCCCAGCCGGCCGAGACGGCCAGGAGACCTACCTAAGGGTGGATCCGAACTTCACGGCCATCTTCACCTCGAATCCCGAGGAGTATGCCGGGGTGCATCGGAGCCAGGATGCCCTCCGCGACCGGATGATCACGCTGGACCTGGACCACTTCGATGAGGAGACCGAGGTGGCAATCGTCCGGGCCAAGTCCGGCCTCTCCCGGAAAGAGGCGGAGAAGATCGTCAAAGTGGTCCGGGGCCTGCGGGAATCGGGAAAGTGCGAGTTCGCGCCGACCATCCGCGGGAGCATCATGATTGCCAAATCCCTCAAGGTGCTGAACGGCCGCGCCAGCGCCTCCAGCGCTGCCTTTCGGCAGGTCTGCCAGGACATCCTGGCGTCGGAGACGAGCCGGGTCGGCAGCAAGACCAATCAGGCGAAGGTCAGTGAGTTGGTGAAGCAGCTCGTCGGCCGACACTCTTGAAAGAGAGTCGGCAGATAGGCGGGATCACCAGGGATTATGGCCACCACTATGCACCCGTCCGAAGCCACTGAGGCAAAGAGACCTCACATGGTGCGAGGGGATGGGCTCTTCCGCGATCCGCTGCTGCTGTCCCACGGAGGAGAGCTTGGAGAGGATCTGTACATGGATATCCTCGCCAGCATCCCCTCCTCCATCCTGATTTTCGACAGCAGCCTGAGGGTGGTATTTGCCAACCGGAACTTCCTGGTGAAGTCACGGAAGGGAGAAGGGGAGGTCGTGGGCAAGAGGATCGGCGAGATCTTCCCTTCGGTGATCCTGTACTACACCAACCTGGAGGAGAGCCTTCAAGCGGCGCAGATGGGCAGGCCCCTTGGCGGAGAGGAGATGGAGTACCGGGCCCCAGGCCTGGCCAGCCGCGTCTACTTCTACAGCCTCACGCCGTTGAAGGATGTGGGTGGACGCGTGAGAAACGTGATGCTCTTCATGGACGACGTCACGGAGAAAAAGAGCCTGGGCGAGCGGGTCGTGCGTGCCGAGCGCCACCTGGCCAGCGTGGTGGAGAGCGCCAATGACCTCATCGTCTCCATGGACGCCCACGGCTGCGTGATGACCTGGAACAGCGCCGCCGAGCGGATCCTGGGGGTCTCGGCCCGCGATACGGTGGGGAGGCAGTTTGCCCAGCTCTTCCCGGACGCGGAGCGGGCCAACCTGGAGGGCCTGTTGGCACAGATGATCGGACGAGGGGAGCCCCAGGAGAGGGAAGCAAACATGCGTGCCAAGGGGGGCCAGGACCTCCTCATCTCCTGGCGTTTCTCCGCCATGAAAGAGGAGAGGGGCCAGGTGGTCGCCCTGGTGGGGGTGGGGCGGGACCTCACGGAGAAGCGCCAGCTCGAGCTCCAGTTGGTCCAGTCGACCAAGATGGCAGCCCTGGGAGAGATGGCTGGCGGAATCGCTCACGAGATTCGCAACCCCCTGGCCATCACCTCCTCCGCCGCGCAGATCCTCCTGAAAAAGGGAGCCGATCCCGAACTCCGGAGCGAGGCCGCCCGGAAGATCCACACCGCTGCCGGGCGGGCCGCCACCATTATCGAGAACCTCCTGCGATTCGCTCGTCCATCGGGAGGCCTGGTGGAGCGGGTGGACATCAATGGCGCCGTCGAGGACACCCTCTCCCTGATCGGGCATCAGATGTCGCTCCAGTCCATCGAGATCGAGAAGCGGTTGGCCCCACATCTCCCCAGGGTGAAGGGCAACAAGAACCAGCTCCAGCAGGTCTTCATGAACATCATCCTCAACGCCTACCATGCGATGCCCGAAGGCGGGGGCTTAACCATTAGCACGTGCGCGGTATCTGCTGCCCGGCCTGCGGCGGGCCTGCCTGCCGCGCAGGCGGCGCAGGCAGGCCGATTGCCGAGTGTCGAATCGCCCGAGCCTGTCCAACATTTGGCCTCCAATCCACAATCCCTGCCTGTCCGCGGAACGCAGGCAGGCGCAATCGGCAATCCACAATGGGTGGAGGCTCGGTTTTCCGATACAGGATGCGGTATCCCGGAGGAGAACTTCTCTCGCATTTTCGATCCTTTCTTCACCACCATGCCGGTTGGCGGGGGAACGGGTTTGGGCCTCTCCATCGCCTACAGCATCGTCCGGCAACACGGCGGCACCATCCGCGTGGAGAGCCAGGTGGGCACGGGCTCGACCTTCACCGTCAGCCTGCCGGCCGCTCCCCCTCACCTTGTCCTCTCCCCGCACCCGGAGGGTACCCGGGGAGAGGGACGGGGGTGAGGGGGCGGACCTGACGGCGACTGGAAACCCTGATCCGAGAAAAGCTTTGAACCGCCATGATCACCCAGCGCCAGCGCTGGGTGTCCTTGGCGGTTAGTAATTTCGGATTGGGGGAAATTGGGATGCCGGTCCCAGGCGGGGGTAGGACAGCCAAATGCTGAATATTCTGGTCGTGGATGACGAGAAGGATATCTGCTGGGCCCTGGAGAACACTCTGGGGGACGAGGGCTATCACATCACCCAAGTGAACCGGGGGGAGGATGCCATTCGGGAGGTGAAACAGAGATCCTTCGATATGGCCATTGTTGATGTCAAGCTCCCGGGCATGAGCGGCATTGAGGTCTCGCGGCTGATCGGGCAACTGGATCCCCGCCTGAAGATCCTCATAATCTCCGGCTACCACTACGAGGAGGATCAGCCGATCCAGGACGGGATGCGGCAAGGGATCTATCGGGGTTTCATCAGCAAGCCCTTCGAGCTGGATGAGGTCTCGGCCCTCGTGCGGAGAGTCCTTGCAGAGAATGAGGCCAGCCCCTCGCCCGCCGGGGGAGGCTGAACACGATAACACCATATCAGTCGCCATGACCCGACCCGGGGCACCACGATGAATGAAAACCCTGCCTAATTGCCCAGACTCGGGGACCCCCGCCCTGGCCGTTCGGCTGAGCTCACGACGAAGCCCTCCCCCCAGCGTGGGGGAGGGGAGGGTGGGGGGGATTTTCGTGACAGGGAGCATCCAGCCATGAAGGGTGCGATCGACGTCAAGAGTTTGAGAGACATCCGGAGCCTGCGCAGCACTGCGAAGCGGTCCATTCCGAGAGTCCAGAACTCCGCCTACCTGGACCTCTACATCCTGGAGAAAGAGAAGGAGCGGCTGGAGAAGGAGGCGACCCTGCTGGAGAGGCGCAGCAGAGCCATTCTGAAGCGGCTCGAGGACATCCAGCAGCAGGCGGAGAGCCTGCAAAAGTCGGCTTCCCTGACGGAAGGCCGCAAAGGTAAGGATGGAAGGGGGGGGGAACCGAGCGGCCCTGGGAAGAAGTGGAAGACATTCTCCCTGAATTACTGAGTAGTCCGTTCCGTAATTACGCTGACGTACCCGTTCGTGGTGAGCTCGTCGAACCACGAACGGAGAGCTCGCCCTTCGACAGGCTCAGGGCGAACGGATTCGAAAGCGCATTTACGAAACGCTGCACTAAGCGGGCGGCTGCCACAGGAGCGCTCCTCCAGCAGGGGAGGCTGAAAGCAATGGGGTGGTGCAAAGCGGGGACGGCGGAGACGGAGGCTTCAGTGGGGAGCAGGATCCTCGTCGTGGATGACCTTCCCCAGAACCTTGAGTTGGTGGAGGCGCATCTAGGCATGCTGGGTCACACGGTCGCGACGGCGTCCAACGGAGTCGACGCTCTCAGGATGATGAAAGAGAACGCCGCTGACCTCATCCTCCTGGACGTCATGATGCCCGGGTTGGACGGTTATGAGGTGTGCCGCCGGTTGAAAGCGGATGGGGCTACGGCCTTCATCCCCGTCCTCATACTCACCGCCCTCTCAGCGGCCGAGGAGATAGGTCGGGCAATGGAAGCGGGGGCGGACGATTTTCTGCAGAAGCCCTTTAGTAGACTGGAGCTGCTCATTCGGGTTCGCTCCCTCCTCCGCATCAAGAAGCTTCGCGATCAGTTGGAGAACTACCGTCGGATGGCCACGGTCGGGGAGATGGTCAGCGGCATCGCCAATGAGATGCGGAACCCTCTGGCCATCACCTCCTCGGCCGCTCAGATCCTCCTGAGGAAAGGGGCCGACCCCACGCTCCGGCAGGAGTGCGCCGAGAAGATCCGCACCGCCGTCAACCGGGTTGCAGCAATCGTCGAGAATTTCCTGCGATTCAACCATCCGTCTAACGGTGTGGTGGAGCCACTGGATGTGAGCCCACCCACCACTAGTCCCGTCAGTAATCTCGATGGATTGAAGGCACTCAGCATCCAGGCGTGAGAGAGGAAAACCCGAGGTGATGGACGTCCCCTCACCTTAATCCTCTCCCCCCCACCCAGAGGGTACCCGGGGGAGAGGGCGGCGGGTGAGGGGGGGAGAGCGCGGGATGAGAGGCAGGGAATGGGAGAAGAAATGCTCACAGGAAAGCCGGGAGGACCATAAGTGATTATGGAGGCCCTCCATCTCTACTGCGTTGTGGGCGCAGCGGACCAGAGGGAATTCAGCGACATCGGTGCTGATCAGCCCTGCCTGTCTGCCGGGCAGGTGTTTACCGTCCACCATCGGGATATCGCTGCCGTCGTGGGTCCAGCACCAAGGCAGGCATACAGGTCCATGAAAAGAGAGGAGGTCATCCCCCACCTCTTCGCCCACCAGGCCGTCATCGAAAAGATCCTGGCAGAGCGCACGGTGGTCCCGGTGAAATTCGGGACCATGGCCCGGGACGAGGAGGAGGTGCGAACGATTCTGGAGAAGGGCTATCCCCAGCTCAGGGCCGCCCTGGAGGCCATGGAGGGGAAGATCGAGCTGGACGTGGTGGCCCTGTGGAGGGACCTCGATTCGGTGCTGCGGGAGATTGGAGAGGAGGAGGAGATCCAACGGGCGAGGGCAGCCATCGCCACCCGACCTGCCTGCGCCGCCTGCCTGTCGCCGGGCGACGGCAGACAGGTCGCGGCAGGCAGGCCCCCGGAGGAGACCAGAGAGGAGCGGATCCGGATCGGCAAGATGGTCAAGGCCAGGCTGGATCGGCGCCGGGAGGAACTGGTGGTGGAGATCGTGCAGGCCCTGGAGGGTCTGGCTCAGGACTTGTGCCCCCACGCCCTGCTGGACGACCGGATGATCCTCAACACGGCTGTTCTCGTGGAGAGGTCGAGGGAGGGGGAGGTGGGGCAGGCCCTCGAGCGGCTGAACGGCCGATGCGCAGAGCGCGTGGACTTTCGCTGCGTCGGGCCGCTACCCCCTTACAGCTTCAGCACGGTGGAGATCCAGCGATTCGAGGCGGAGCGGATCGGCTGGGCGCGGAGGCTCCTGGGGCTGGGGGAGCAGGCAGGCGCCCTGGAGGCGAAAACCGCCTACCGGCGACTCGCCCATCAGTACCATCCGGACAAGGCTCCCATCCGCCAGGGGACGGGTGAGCGCTTCGAGCAGGTGACCGAGGCCTACAGGGTGCTGGCCGATTACCATGCGGCGGCCGAGGAGGTTCCTCCGGGCGCTGACCCCACCGACGTGGTCGCGGTGAAGCTCTTCCGCTGGGGCGCGGAGGGCTGTGGTGTCTGAAGAGGGGATGTATCTGTACGCCATTATCCCGACGGATCATGAGCGGAACTTCGGGCCCGTCGGCATCGGCGGCCGCGGCGACGAGGTGGGGACGATTGCGTACCGGGACATCAGCGTGGTCGTCAGCAACTCGCCCCTGGCCAAGCATGTCATCAGCAAAGAGAACCTCCTGGCCCACGAACGGGTCGTGGAACGCGTCATGCAGGAGTACACCGTGCTGCCGGTCAGGTTCTGCACCGTCGCCGCTAATCCTGAGGAGATCCGGCGGCTGCTGGAGCAGCGGTACCTGGAACTGAAACATCTCCTGCGAGACATGGACGGCAAGGCGGAGTTGGGGGTCAAGGCCTTCTGGCGAAGGATGGAGATCATCTTCCGGGAGATCGTGGACGAGCACGAGGAGATCAAGCGGCTGAAGGCCGAAGTTGCCGGGAAGCCCTCCCGACACGCTCACGCCCAGCAGATCGCCATCGGGGAGATGGTCCAGGCCGCGCTGCAAGCCAAGAAGGAACGGGAGGCGGAGGAGCTCCTGGCGGGGCTCAAGCGGGCCTCCGTGGAGTATCGCCTCAACGGAACCGTCGGGGACAAGATGCTCTTCAATGCCGCCTTCCTGGTGGATCGGAGCCGGGAGAGGGAGTTCGACGAGTTGGTGGAGCGGCTGGACCTTCACTACCGCGAGCGGATCAAGTTCGCCTACGTGGGGCCCGTCCCGCCCTACAACTTCGTCAACATCACCCTCCACCCTGAAGAGTGACCACCACGCCATGGCCGGCGACGGGAAGTACATCTACTGCATCACCGAGGACGGTCAGGGTGAGACCTTTGGCCCCCTGGGAATCGGGGGCCGGGGGGATCAACTTCGCGCCATCCATTATCGGGATATCGGAGCGGTGGTCACCGACGCGGCCATCAGGCGGTATCCGGTCTCCCGGGAGAACTCCCTGGCCCACGAGCGGGCCATCGAGGCGGTCTTCAAAGGTCACACCGTTCTCCCGGTCAGGTTCTGCACCATCGCCGAGGACGAGGTGAAGGTACGGGCCATCCTGGAGCGGGAGTACGCCGAGTTCAAGGGCCTCCTGGAGCGGATGCGGGGCAAGGTGGAGCTGGGCCTGAAAGCGATCTTCCACGAGGAGCTGATCTACCAGGACATCCTGGAGGGCCACGAGGAGATCAGGCGGCGAAAGAAAGCCGTGGCTGCCATGCCCCCGCAGGAGGCCCACTGGCAGCTCGTCGAGATCGGGAGGATGGTGGAGGCAGCGCTGGAGGTCGAGAAGGCCAGGGTCCGGGAGGAGATCCTGGAGGCCCTCAAGGGGGCCTGTCACGACTTCCGCCTGACCCACCGGATCCTCGGTGAGCGAATGATCATGAACGCCGCGTTCCTGGTGGATCGCGCCCAGGAGGCGGAGTTTGACCGCAGGATGGACGGGCTGGCGGAGCGGTACGGGGAGCGGATCCGGTTCAAGTACGTGAGCGGGTTTCCCCCTTTTAATTTTGTCTGTCTGACAATCAAGCTGGAGTAGGTGCTCCGATTCATGAGTTCGCTCACGTATTCGGTAGGAACTCCCGTTCGCACTGAGCTTGTCGAAGTGCGGACGGTCGTGGCCTGCGACGAGCTCAGTCGAGCGTTCGACAGGCTTCGTCGTGAGCGGTTCGACGGGCTCACCGTCCCGAGCCTGTCGAGGGACTCAGCCGAACGGCTCACCACGACCGGAATTTGGGATGTGATCGTATTTCTGAAACGCAACACTAGGGGAAGGGGCCATGCTTCTGGTGGATGATTTGCTTGCGCTTCCTTTCAAGGGCCTCTTCGGCATCTTTCAGAAGATCAGCGAGATGGCGGACCGGGAATTTACCGACGAGGCCTACATCCAGGAGAAACTCTTGGAACTCCAGCTCCTGTACGAGATGGACGAAATCGGCGAGGAGGAGTACGACCGCCAGGCAGCGGTGTGGGAAGCGAGGCTGAACGCCGCCAGGGGGGCCGAGGCGGGAGAAGAACCGGGCGAGGAAGCGGGGGTGCGAGAATCGAGGGCGGCCTGACTGCGCCGCGGGGTCCTGCGGATCAACAGCCGGTCTCCAAGAGGCAGACGTTCGGCGATCAGCACTGAGCCTCACCCCCGCCCTCCCCTTGAGGGCATAAGCGCTAACTTTGGGACAAAGTCGGTAGTTGCCGTTCGTGTTGAGCCGTTCGGCTGAGCTCACGACGAAGCCTGTCGAAACACGAATCCCCGTCCGCCCTTCGACAAGCTCAGGGCGAACGGCCATTGAAATGGACGCTATGTTAGCGCATATGCCCCTTGAGGGGGAGGGCAAGGGAGGGGGGGCGCTGACTGCCGATGGCCCAAGGTCCCTTCAAGAAGATCAGGGGGTGGAGCCATGGGAGGCGCGTTCAAATGTCCGGGGTGTGGGGATACGACCTGGGGGGCGCTGGACTGCTGTCCAAAGTGCGGCGAGTCCCTCTTCCGGAAGTGCTCGGCGTGCGGGCGAACCTGGCGGTACATCTACAGGGACGAATATCAGTTCTGCCCGACCTGCGGCACCAGGGTCGAGCCTGTGAAACTGGAAAGATAGGGGCAGGGCCATGCCACAAGCGATCGCACACGGCATCCAGGCGACTAACCTGGCCGACATCCTGGAACGGGTCCTGGATAAAGGGATCGTCATCGCAGGGGACATCAAGGTCAGCATCGCCGACATCGAGCTGCTGACCATCAAGATCAGGCTCCTCGTGGCCTCGGTGGAGAAAGCCAAAGAGATGGGCATTGACTGGTGGCAGAGCGACCCTGCCCTCTCCTCGAAAGCCAAGGCCCTCGAGGAAGACAACCGGGATCTCAAGGAACGCCTCGATCGGTTGGAGGCGCGGATACAGGCGCAGTGAGGGTTCGATAATGACGTCGACGTTCGAGCAAATCCCCCCGTCCCCCCCTTTGGCAGAAATCCCCCCTCGCCCCCCTTTACTAAAGGGGGGTTGGGGGGATTTCCCAGAGGGGGCGGAGGCCTGCCCCGCTGGGGCGGCAGGCAGGGGGGATTTCGCCCGGCTGACGGCCTAAGTGAACGGCGTTGCGGCTAGACAGACAGAGACACTGTCGGGGGGCGAGTCTCATGGCCAGGAACAAGAAGAGCGAGCGAGGCGAAGGCGAGATCAACCTGGGGCTGGGAGGGGTTTTCCGGGGGCTGGGGAACCTCATTGACCTCCTCACCGAGATGGCCGAGGAGGGGAAGACGGAGGTCAGCCGCACCGGAGAACTGAAAGGCAAGGAGCTGAAGGGGGTCTACGGATTCAACATCAAAATCGGCCTGGGGGGGACCCCCACCGTCGAAACATTCGGGAACATCAGAAAGACCAAGGAAGGCCCGGTGGTGGAGGAGGTGCGGGAGCCGCTGCTGGATGTGCTCGACGAGGGCGACTCGTTCCGCATCATCGCCGAACTCCCGGGGGTCGAGGCCGGCGACATCAAGCTGGATCTGAAGGACGACATCCTCACCATCGCCGCCGAGGGCAAGGACCTGCCTACCGGCCAAGCAGGCCGGAAATACAGCAAGGAGGTCCTCCTCCCTTCCCGGGTACAGCCGGAACCTCCGACGATGTCCTACCGGAACGGCATCCTGGAGGTCCGCGTGCGCAAGGCCCCGACGGGGTAGGAGCGCCGGATGTCGCAGCTCATCCTCTTCGGGGGGAAAGGCGGGGTGGGAAAGACGACCTGCGCGTCCGCCGCCGCCGTGCAACTGGCCTACGCGGGAATGAGAACGCTCCTGCTCTCCAGCGACCCGGCTCACTCTCTCTCGGACTGCTTGGAGCAGGAGATCGGCCCTGAGATCAGGTCTGTGGACGGGGTGAGAGACTTACGGGCCGTGGAGATGGACGCCGAAAAGCTCTACATGGAGTTCCGGGAGGAGCACGGCGAGGAGATCAGCCGCATCCTGGAGACCGGTACCTACCTGGATGACGAGGACATCGCCGGCCTCCTCTCCCTTCCCATCCCCGGCCTGGATGAGGTCATGGGCTTCAAAGAGCTGGTGGACCTGATGGAGAAGGAGGAGTACGACCTCTACGTCTTGGACACTGCCCCGACGGGGCATGCCCTACGCCTCCTGGCTCTGCCGGAGGTTCTGGATCAGTGGATACGGATTCTGGCCAAGATCCGGTACAAGTACCAGTATGTGGTCTTCCGGCTCGCGGGCAAGGAGGTGCACGAGACCGCCGACGATTTCCTCTTCACCATGAAGCGGGCGCTGAAGAAGGTTCACGCCCTGCTCCGAGATCCCGACCGCTGCGAGTTCGTCGTCGTCACCGTTCCCGAGGCGATGGTCATCGCCGAGACGCGGCGCCTGACGAAGGCCCTGGCCGCGTTCGGGATCCCGATGAAGCACCTCATCGTCAACCGGGTGATCTCCTCGGACCGTCAGGATTGCCTCTTCTGCCTCGAGCGGTGGCAGGAGCAGCGGGGGTATCTTCAGGAAATAGAGACAGCCTTCTCCGCTTACCAGCGGTTCAAGCTCCTGGAGCTTCCCCGTCAGGTGCGGGGGGTACGGATGCTGCGCGACCTCCCTTGTCCCCCGTCCCTGGCCGGCCGGGTCCCTTCGGCCTCGAGGTGAACGTGCCGCGCGCAAGACGAGGCGCGCTCGTCGACAAGGATCGGGCGGAATTCGGAGGAACCCGTAGCCCGGATTATTCGCGAACGCCTCCGCGAATAATCCGGGGGAATGACCGTTCGGCTGAGCTCACGACGAAGCCAAATCCCAATGACCAATGACCAATTGGGGGCACCGATCGCAGGGCGGCCATTCACTCATTTCTTTCCCCTCTCCCTTGATGGGAGAGGGCGGGGGTGAGGGTGCGCTGGGGACTGCCGTGCCGAGAGCCCCCTCACCCTGTCCCTCTCCCGCGGTGGGGAGAGGGCATCCAGAATTGTGCCCCTCTCCCGGGTACCGGGTACCCGCTGGGTGTGGTGTGGGAGAGGGCACCCAGGGGGTACCCGGTGAGGGTGTCTGGTGGCATTCGTGAATTATCCGGGTTAGGCCCTGACCTGTCAGGCTGAAAGGTTGACACGATGCACGAGAACCCCCCCAAGGAGCTGACCCTCCGGGCGACTGAGGCCCTCTCCAAAGATGTGGGGCGGGGGCTCGCCCGGCTGGACCCCGAGGACCTGAAGCGTCTTGGCATGGAGGTGGGCGACATCGTCAGGATCGGCGGGAAGCGCGCCACCGTCGCGAAGGCCATGCCGGCCTACGCGGAGGCCAGGGGGAAGGGCATCGTGCAGGTGGATGGCCTGATCCGGGCCAACGCCCAGGTCGGACTGGACGAGAAGGTGACCGTGGCCGGCATCCCGGTCCGGCCGGCCGCCCGGATCGTCCTCTCCCCGCTCTCCCCGATGCGGGCCACGCAGAAGGAGCGGGATACCCGCTACATTGCGAGGCTCATCGAGGGCCTGCCGGTCCTGGCCGGCGACCGGATCCGGGCCAACCTCTTCGGCACCCTCTCACAGGAGTTCATGGTCGTGGAGACCGCACCCGAGGGCGCCGTGGTGATCCACCCCACCACCACCCTGCGGATCAAGGAGGCGGAGGGTCCGGGGGAAGCCGCCCGGGTCTCCTACGAGGACATCGGCGGGTTGGACAAGGAGATCCAGCGCGTCCGCGAGATGATCGAGCTCCCCCTGAAGTACCCGGAGGTCTTCGAGCGGCTCGGCATCGGGGCCCCCAAGGGGGTCCTCCTTCACGGCCCGCCGGGTTGCGGCAAGACCCTCATCGCCCGGGCCGTCGCCAAGGAAACGGACGCCCACTTCCTGGCGGTCAGCGGCCCCGAGGTTATCCACAAGTTTTATGGGGAGAGCGAGGCCAAGCTCCGGAAAATCTTCGAGGAGGCCGAGCAGCACGCCCCCAGCATCGTCTTCCTGGACGAGATTGACGCCATCGCGCCCAAGCGCGAAACCGTCGTCGGCGAGGTGGAGAAACGGGTGGTGGCGCAACTGTTGGCCCTCCTGGACGGCCTCCACTCCCGGGGCCAGGTGATCGTCATCGGCGCCACCAACATCCCCAACGTCCTCGACCCGGCCCTGCGCCGGCCCGGGCGCTTCGACCGGGAGATCGCCATCCGCATCCCCGACCGTAAGGGGCGGCGGGAGATCCTGGAGATCCACACGCGCGGCATGCCCCTGGCCGAGGAGGTGGACCTGGAGGAGCTGGCCGAGATCACCCACGGCTTCGTGGGCGCCGACCTGGAGGCCCTGTGCCGCGAGGCGGCCATGGTCGCCCTGCGGGCCGTCCTGCCGCGGATCGAGTTCGACGTAGGGGCTATCCCCTACGAGACCCTCATGGAGATCCGGATCACGAGGGACCATTTCTTCGAGGCCTTGAAGGAGGTGGAGCCGTCGGCCCTCCGGGAGATCGCCGTGGAGGTCCCGGACGTCCGGTGGGAGGATGTGGGTGGGCTGCAAGCGGTGAGAGAGGATCTACTGGAGGCCATCGAGTGGCCCCTGAAATACGCGCCCCTTTTCAAACATGCGGGGGCCAGGCCGCCGAAGGGCATCCTCCTCCATGGTCTGCCAGGGACAGGAAAGACCCTCTTGGCCAAGGCGGTGGCCACCGAGAGCCGGGCCAATTTCATCTCTGTCAAGGGCCCCCAGCTCATGTCCAAGTGGGTCGGGGAGGCGGAGCGAGGGGTGCGGGAAGTCTTCAAACGGGCCAAGCAGGCCGCCCCTTCCATCATCTTCTTCGACGAGATTGACGCCCTGGCCCCGAAGCGAGGCCTGGGGGACGCCTCAGGCGTCGCCGAGCGGGTCATCAGTCAGCTCCTGACGGAGCTGGATGGGATCGAGGAGCTTCGGGGAGTGGTGGTGCTGGGGGCGACGAACCGCCTGGACATGCTGGACCCGGCCCTCCTTCGGCCTGGGCGGTTCGACCTCCTCATCCAGCTCCCCCTGCCCGACGAGGCGGGGCGGCTGGAGATCTTCCGGATTCACACGCGAGGGAAGCCGCTGGCGGGAGACGTGGATCTGGCGTGCCTTGCCCAGGAGACCGAGGGGTGCGCGGGGGCGGAGATCGAGGCCATCTGCCGCAAGGCGACGATGCTGGCCATCCGCGAGTACCTATCTGCGTCCGCCTCGGGCCCGCCTGTCGCGGCGGCGCAGGCAGGCGGACAGGCAGAGGGAGATTCCACCTTCAGCGGGTTCGCCGTGCGGATGGCCGATCTCTGCCGGGCGCGGGAGCTGGTGGGCAAGGTCTAAGTGCTGGGGTGAGGGGTGCCGAGATTTTCATGGTTCGTGGTGACCACCGGTGGTCATGACCACTTGGCGAGAGACCGGGAGTTGTCCTCACGCAAAGACGCAAAGGGGGCAAAGGAGGATCCCAGAGGCTCTTCTTGGCGAGCCTTGCGATCGTTCGACTGAGCTCACGACGAAGTCTTGGCGAGAGAGCTGGCCCCCCCAGGGCGAAGGATTCTAAAGCTGGCCGCAGGTCCGAGATTCTCACGCAAAGACGCAAAGGGGGCAAAGAAAGACATGAGAGGGTTTTCTTAGCGAAGAAAATCCCCCCTACCCCCAACCCTCTCCGCACCCAAAGGGTACCCGGGGGAGAGGGGGTCGGAAGAATGGGTCGGGAAAATACGTCACCGTAATTATGGCCAGAAGCACTAAGCAAGATGGAGGAAGGAGAACGGCCATGCGGAGGCGGGGGAAGCTTCTGGTGGTGATGGAGCAAGGCGCAATCCGCCGGCTCCTGGCGGAGGCCCTGTCCCTCGGGGGATACGAGGTGAAGGTCACCGGAGAGGGGCCGGAAGACCTGAGCCTGCCGGATGGAGGGCGGCTCAACCTTGTCCTCTACGACGTCTCCGTGCCAGCAGCCGGCGGCAACGAGACCTTGAGGAGGATACGCGAGTGGGACCCGGAGGCGCGGATCGTCGCCTTCTCCGACCCCGCCACCGCAGAGATGGCGCGCCAGGCGCGCGACCTCGGCGCACGGGAATACGTGGGAGACCCGTTCGATCTGTCCACGCTGCTCCGGGTCATCGCTGACAACGCGCGGTCGGCCCCCGGTCAATGACCAGATCTCGCGACTCCGGAGACCGCGGCCCTCCCGCCGGGGGTAGATCGGCCTCCTAACCCCAATGCTGTTCACTTAGGCCGTCAGCCGGATGAAATCCCCCCTGCCTACCGCCTGTCTGCGTGCACCGCACAGGCAGGCGCTTCGCTTGGCGCAGGCAGGCCTCGCCCCACTTTGGCACAAAATCCCCCCTCCGCCCCCCTTTGCCAAAGGGGGGGACGGGGGGATTTGCTCGGACGCTCTCGTCAGTGCCCGACGCTATGTGAACAGTATTGCTCCTAACCCGGATTATTCACGAATAATCCGGCCTGAGCAGCCACCCTCGGGCGGACCGGGAGCCTACGACCGATGAGGAAGCTGATCTACGTCCCGATCGTCCATACGACGGCCGACATGGGGTCGCAGGCAGAGGCACTGGAACGGGAGCACGTGCGCAGGCACGGCCGGGGCGAGTGGGCGCGGACCCGGCGCCTCATCGATGAGGTCTGGGAGGGGCTCCGGACACGCCTCCTCGCTTTGGCTCTGGACTACCGCGGGGTGAGGATCTACCAGGACGGCCTTCCGGTCTGCGGCAGGGAGCTGGACATCGTCCGGGAGGTGGCCCAGGGGGGAAGCAGGAACTACGCTCTCATCCTCGAGCTGCTGGACCGGGGGGCGGTTGTCGAAGGGACGGAGAGCCCCGACCTCCTTCGGGAGGAGTACGAGCGCATCCGGTCCGCCATTCCGATCCGCCCGTCCGCAGGACTCCGGACTCCTTCGGAGAGGCGGACCGTGCCCCGGGGGCGGATGCAGACAGGCCTGCCTGCCGAAGGCCCTGTCTGCGTCGCGCCTGCCTGTGCCGTGCCGGGCACGGCAGACAGGGACGCGACAGGCAGGTCGGCGCAGGCAGGCGAGTTGGACACCAAGGCCGAATCCCGCAAAGCGGGACCGCCCGACCAGGCCCGGGAGGAGTACGCCAGGGAGAGCGAAAGGATGCTTCGCCAGCGGGATGAATTCATCGCCCGGAGGATTGACGAGAGCTTGAAGGAGGGAGAGGTGGGCATCCTCTTCATCGGGCTCATGCACCGGGTGGACCGGTTTCTCCCCGCAGACATCGAGGTCCAGTACCTCATCCATCGGCTCCCATTCCACATCACTGCGGGAGAGCCGGGACAGCGGAGGGGCCATGACGGATGAGAGCGGGGCACTGGCAACGCCCGCCCCAGGAAACGGGGTGGGCTGGTACGTCTATGGTGTCATCCCCTGGTCCGTGGAGGTACCCGTGACGGCCGGGATTGAGGAGGGACGCGCCGTGGCCTTCATCCCTGAGGGCCCGATCATGGCCGTGGCAAGCCCTGTCTCCCTAGCGGTCTTTGACTCCGAGCCGCTCCGGAGAAACATGGAGGACCTCCGCTGGCTGGCGGAAAAGGTCGGCCGGCACGAGGCGGTCGTCGAGGCCATGATGGCCAGGCGCCCTGTCCTCCCCATGAAGTTCTGCACGATCTTCCGGAGCCCGGACGCGGTGCGCCGCATGCTTCGCGAACATGCCGCCCGATTCCAGGAGGCTCTGGAGTTCGTCCGGGAAAAGGAGGAGTGGGGGGTGAAGGGATTCGCTCACCGGGACTGCCTCAGGGAGGCGGTCCTGCGCCGGGACCCGGAGCTGCACGAGATGGCGGAGCAACTGGCTAGGTCCGCGCGCGCCCGGCCGGGCTCCGCCTTCTTCCTGAAACGAAGGATGGATGACCTGGCCGAGCAACGGCGAATGGAGCGGGAAGCCGAGCTGGTCCGGGAGGCCGTCGAGGCGCTGCGGCCTTCGGTGGTCCAGCTTGCCATCAACTCGCCCCTCCGGGTCCGGGGGAGTAACGCGGACCCGTCGGCGTCCGCCGCAGACGGAGATCCGGGCGAGGAGATAGTGCTCAATCTTGCGTGCCTCGTTCTCCGGGTAGAGGTGCAAACGTTCCTCGCCGAGGTCCGACGGTGGAACGAGGCCGGGGCGGATCAGGGCCTGCGCCTGGTGGCATCGGGTCCCTGGCCACCCTACAACTTCTCGCCGAGGCTCGGAAACGATGCTCGCTGACCTCGAACCCCGCGTGGCGGAGCAACGGATCACGCTCCTGGAGACTCTGGATCGGGTCCTGAACAAGGGGGTGGTAATCGCCGGCGATGTGACCCTCTCGGTGGCGGGCGTGGATCTGATCTTTGTGGGCTTACGCCTGCTGTTGTCTTCCGTCGAAACGGCCCGGGATCTTCGCCTGGGCCGGGAGCTTTGAACGTCCAGCCCTGGCGGACTCGAGGGAATCGTGCAGGGCACCTACATCTACGGCATCGTCGGTTTTCCACCTGAGCTGGCGCGCGGGATCCAGGGTCTCGGGGGAAATCCGGTTCGCCTCCTGCCTCAGGGGGATGTCGCCGCGGTCATGAGCCCATCGCCCCTGAGCCCCTGGCCTTTGGACGAGGCGCACCTGATCCTCCATGAAACCGTGGTAGAGGACGTGATGGACACCCGCCCCATTCTTCCTGTCCGGTACAACACGCTCCTCAGGACTGAGGAGGCAGTGATCGCCCTCCTTGCCGAACGGGCTCAGGCCTTTCGCTCGGCGCTCGAGCGGGTGGCGGGAAGAGTGGAGATGGGGCTCCGAATACTCTGGGAACCGGCCGCGGAAACCGGGGTATCGCCGGATCAGGAAATCGAGGAAAGGGGGCCGGGAGCGGAATACCTCTACCAGAGGCTCAGGGAGGAGCGGCGACGGTCCAGGCTGCGGGCGGAGGGGGAGACGCTGATTCACGAGCTTCAGGCGTCCTTCCTTTGTCTGGCGGTCGAGAGCTGCCTCCAGCCACTCCCAACCAAGCGCTTGCTTCTCACAGCGGCCTATCTCGTGGACCGGGATCGGGTGGAGGCGTTCAGGAAACTTGTGACGAAAGTCTGGGATGATTTCCAACAGCTTCAATTCCTGCTCACCGGTCCCTGGCCCCCCTACCACTTTGTCAATGGAACTGAGGACATTGAACTTTGCAAAACGAATGGAAAGCCGGCCGCTCGACTGCCCCCTCACCCTTCCCTCTCCCCCGTTGGGGGAGAGGACAAACTCGCTCCCCTCTCCCCCATTGGGGGAGAGGACAAAGGTGAGGGGTGAATAAGCCCCAATCCGAAATTATTAACCGCCAAGGACACCCAGCGCCGGCGCTGGGTACCCGGAACGCCAAGACCAGAAGGCCTTATTGGGGAAGACAAACGGAACTTCTGAAGGCCTCAAGAACCGGTTCTCGTGTTCTGGATTGGAAGGTTCCGAACATGCCATCCATGGCGGCCTTGGCGTCATGGCGGTTCAAGGTTTTTCTCGGATCAGGATAAGAAGCGATGACCGCCTGGACGCGTGAAGACTCTCTGGCCGAGTTCGAGGGCGAGCTGGAACAGCTCACTCAGGCCCTACCGAGGCGGATCAACGCCGATCCAGAACGGGTCGAACAGGGACTCGCCAAGCTGGTCCTGACACTCATCGAGCTGCTCCGCCGACTCCTGGAGAAGCAGGCCCTGCGCCGGATCGAGGGCGGCTCCCTTACCCCCGATGAGATCGAGCGAATGGGGCTGACCTTTCTCCGGCTGGAAGAAAAGATGGCGGAGTTGAAGGCACACTTCGGCCTGGAGGCCGAGGACCTCACCCTCGACCTCGGTCCGTTGGGAGAGCTGCTCTAAATGCAATACTGTTCACATAGCGTCGGGCACTGACGAGAGCGTCCGAGCAAATCCCCCCAACCCCCCTTTGGCAGAAATCCCCCCTCGCCCCCCTTTACTAAAGGGGGGTTGGGGGGATTTCCCAGAGGGGGGCGAGGGGGGATTTCATCCGGCTGACGGCCTAAGTGAACAGCATTGGCTCTAAATGAGGGGGAAGGGGCAATGGGTGGCCAAGAAGTATTATTGAACTTTGCAAAACGAATGGAAAGCCGGCCGCTCGACTGCCCCCTCACCCTCCCCTCTCCCCCATTGGGGGAGAGGACAAAGGTGAGGGGGGACAAAAGGCGTGGCCTCGTTCCATTACATATGCAAAGGTCAATATTATCGGATGGACCCTCCCCTGCGCAGGCCGCAGACAAAGTGCTTCTCGTGATCGTCATCGGCCTGACTCTCCTGGCTGCCTTTGGGTGGTATCTCGCCTGGATGCAGGGGGCTGTGATCTCCCTTCAGCAAGAGGTCATCGAGGAACTGCGGCGAGACATGAGAGGGCTCGAGGAGCGGATCAGCATCTGGCGCCATCTCGAGGAAAACGCCCCCGCTCTCGGGCTGCGAGACCGGAAACGGTTGGCTTCCGTGGTTCACCGTGAGAGCCGCCGCCATGACATCGCGTGGCACCTGCTCGTCGCCATCGTCGAGACGGAAAGCAACTTCAAACCGGGCGCAGAGTCGCCGCGAGGGGCGCTGGGCCTCATGCAGCTCCGCCCCTCCACAGCGGCCGAGGTGGCCAGCGCCATTGGCGTCCCGTACGGAGGCCCCGTCGAACTCTATGAGATCGAGGTGAACATCCGGCTCGGCACGGCGTATCTCCACATGCTGCGGCGCCGCTTCGGCAGCCTGGATCTCGCGCTTCAGGCCTACAACATCGGCCCCACACGCCTGTCCCGGTTAACGATGTCCCGGGGACGCGCAGGCGATGCCTCGTCCGCCCGGATGGACAGGCCCAGCGAGAGGGTCGGAACCAGCTATGCGGGGACAGTGCTCTCGCGCTCCGCCCGGCTGGCCCCGGTGCCCCATCTCTCGCCTGAACGGGCGGAGAGGGCTCGTGCGACGCGGCAGGTCGAGCGGGCAGCCCAGGATCTGAACGAGCTGGCCGGCCGGCTGACGGCCCTCATCCCAGGCGGCGGCCAGAACGCAGAAGGCAGAAAGCAGTAGGCAGAAGGCAGCGAGAAATTGCGGATTGCGGAATGCGGATTGCGGAATGTCCCGATTGCGGAATGCGGAATGAATGAGGCATTGCAGATCCTGATCCGAGAAAAACCTTGAACCGCCATGACGCCAAGGCCGCCATGGATGGCATGTTCGGAACCTTCCAATCCAGAACACGAGAACCGGTTCTTGA
>Ga0315285_10002444_pt1 | contig 19385 bp, 22 predicted proteins | sample YL17G09_36_MG_FD_203698 | JGI IMG/M metagenome (GOLD analysis project Ga0315285, IMG submission 203698) | Sediment microbial communities from Yellowstone Lake, YNP, Wyoming, USA - YL17G09_36 | ecosystem: Environmental > Aquatic > Freshwater > Lake > Sediment | place: USA: Wyoming | collected...
CGGTGGACGCCAATCGTTTTCCGCTTTCGGTTTGAGATTCAAATTCATTTCGAGCGCGGCAACCGTCGCGCTCACTTCGTCGTGATCCGCTTTGTTGACGATGAGTAAATCGGCGATCTCCATAATCCCGGCTTTGATCGCCTGAATGTCATCGCCCATACCCGGCGCTTCGACGACGATGGTCGTGTGCGCGTTCTGCGCGATCTCGACCTCGTTCTGACCCGCGCCGACGGTTTCGACCAAGACGATCTCAAATCCTGCCGCGTCGAGCACCTTCACCGCATCCGACGTTGCCGCCGCAAGTCCGCCAAGCGAGCCGCGCGTCGCCATCGAACGAATGAACACGCCGCCGTCGCCGAACAAATCCTGCATCCGCAGGCGATCACCCAAAAGCGCACCGCCGCTGAACGGGCTCGTCGGGTCAACGGCAACAATGCCGACGCGGGTGCCGCGTCGGCGATACTGTTTCGCGATTTCGTTGACGAGCGTGCTTTTGCCGGTGCCGGGTGCGCCGGTCACGCCGACAATGTGCGCGCGCCCGGTGAATCGGAAAATCGCGGCGATCACGGCGCGCGCTTCCGCGCCGCCGCGTTCGACGGCGCTGATCGCGCGCGCCACCGCGCGCGGATTGCCGGCGCGCAGTTGCGCCACCGCTTCGGGGTTCACGCCGCGTGGACTCCACGCCTGCGCGCGACCTGATCGCGAATGAACGCCGCGATCGTCTGGGTCGAAGTGCCCGGACCGAACACTCCGGCAAAACCCATCGCCTTGACCGTCGGAATGTCGTCGTCCGGAATGATGCCGCCGCAAACGAGCACCACGTCATCCAGTTGTCTCTTGTTCATCTGCTCGACGATGCGCGGAAAGAGATCGCGATGCGCGCCGGACAAAATCGAAAGCCCGACCACGTCCACGTCTTCTTGCAATGCGGCTTCGGCGATCATCTCCGGCGTCTGGCGAATGCCGGTGTAAATCACCTCCATGCCCGCGTCGCGCAGCGCGCGCGCAACGACTTTCGCGCCGCGGTCGTGCCCATCCAGACCCGGTTTTGCAACCAGCACACGAATCGGTCGGTCTGCCATCCCTTTGCTCCTCGTTGAAATCGGATTGCATTATACATCAAATCGCCGCGATTGAAAAACGATATGTCACAAAAACAGAAACCCGGTTTCCTCAAAACCCCCGTTGCTCGAAGACCCTGAGCGAAGCGAATGGGAAAGCGGAGCGGAGGTCAAGAAACCGGGTTTCTCCCGTTTGACAATTCGCCGAATCAATGCGAGAATTTAAGGCGTAAAGCGCATCTAAAGGATTCGACTTGCGCCGATAGCTCTCAGACCGAGGAAAAGGAACTTGCTGTTAAACAAAACTCTCCGCTTGACTCTTTCGATTCTTATCATCAGCATCACGGGTTGCAGCGTGGCGACAACGCCGCAGGCGACGGTGCCGTACCCCGCGCCGCAAAGTCCACCCGGCGCGCCGCCATATCCGCCGCCCCAGGTTCCACCGGCGGCGCGCACTACCGTGCTCTCCATTCCCGATTTGGCGCGCCGCGCGGAATCAGCGTACCAGAGCGGCGATCTCGATCAGGCACTCGCAGATTATACCAAGATCATCGAACTCAATCCGAAGAACACCGACGCTTACTACAACCGCGCCATCGTCTACGAAGACAAGGGCAATTTCGATCAGGCGATCAGCGATTACACTCAAGTCCTCGCGCTCGATGCCACGTACGTCCGCGCGGTTTACAATCGCGGCATCCTCTATCACAAGCAAGGCAAACTCGATCAAGCGATTGCAGATTACACCAAGACGATGGAACTCGATCTCACTTCGCCGCGCCCGTACAACAATCGCGGCTTGGCGTACGAAGACCAAGGGGAGTGGGCGCGCGCCTTCGCGGATTACTCCAAGGCAATTGAACTCAACCCGAATTTTGCCATCGCGTACCTCAATCGCGGCGCACTCTATCGCGAGCAAGGGCGGAAAGGCGAAGCCATCGCCGATCTAGAAAAGTACTTGGAACTCGATCCGAACGCAACAGACCGCGCACAGATCGAAGAATGGCTCCGTGAGTTAAAGGGGCAGTAACGTTCAATCTTTTTGGCGAAATGAAACTCCTCCGAGTTCTGACCGTCATTCTGATCGCGGCATTTGTGCTGGGCTGTGGGGTCAATCCGCCAACGCCGAGCCCGGCGGCGCACGCCGAAATCGCGGCAATCCAAATCGCGCCAACAATTTCCGCGCCGACTCGTCGCACGATTTCCGCTTCCGACATCGGAGCGCGGATCGCATTGGCGGCTGAAGATCAGGTCGGCGTGACTACGATTTACGATCCGCAGTACGTCAAACTTGGCTATCCCAATGGCGATGTGCCGATTGAGCGCGGCACCTGCACGGACGTGGTCGTGCGAGCGTTTCGTGCGCTTGGCGTGGATTTTCAAGTGCGCGTCCACGAAGATATGCAAAAAGATTTCAGCGTGTATCCAAGAGATTGGGGACTGAACGCGCCGGATCCGAACATTGATCATCGGCGCGTGCAGAACTTGACCAAGTATTTTGAACGAATGGGCAAACAGATCGGGGAAGTTAGCGCGGACGGTAGCTTCAAACCCGGTGATGTTGTCGCTTGGCAACTCAGCGGGTGGATGCAACATATTGGCATCGTCGCGCTGGATCGTGTGCCTGGTACGAATCACCCCTACATGATTCACAACATTGGGGCAGGCGCGCAGAAAGAGGACGCATTACGATCCTTCACGATTATCGGACACTATCGGTGGTAAAACCATGCGCGTGATTTCCGGCACCGCCAAAGGGCGCCCACTGAAACCGGCAGGTGCAGCCACGCGTCCGATTACCGACCGCGTGAAAGAAAGTCTCTTCGATATTCTCGCCGCGCGCGTCGTGGGCGCGAACGTGCTGGATTTGTTCGCGGGCGCGGGGAGCGTCGGCATCGAAGCGCTCTCGCGCGGCGCGCGCGCGGCAACGTTTGTCGAACTCGACCCAGACGCGCTGCACGCGATTCGCGCCAATCTGGAAACCACGCGCCTCGCCGACCGCGCGCGCGTCGTGCGACTGGATGTGTTCAAGTTCATCCGGGCTCAGGGTGTCATTGCGAGCGGAACGAAGCAATCCCCAGGTTGCGAATCGGAGGTTGCTTCGTCGCGAAAATTGCTCCTCGCAATGACTCAATACGACTTGATCTACGTCGCGCCGCCGCAGTACAAGGGCTTGTGGGCGGAAACGCTGCGCGTGCTCGACGACAGCGCGTTGCTTGCGGAGCGCGGCATCATCGTCGCGCAGATTCATCCGAAGGAGTATACCGAACTTGCGCTGACGAACATGGAGTTATTCGATCAGCGCAAGTATGGCAGTACGCTGTTGTGTTTTTATCGCGGACGCACAAAATAGCCCCCACGGTGGCGATCCTTCCAGACGCCGGGCGCTGGATGCTATTTCCCAACCATCGGAAGGTAGAAGTATAGAGCATCACCTATCCAGAAAGTTGCTGCGGATGATGTGAGCCCCGACGTTGGATTGAAGACGGTGACGCTGGCTGACCCTGCAGTCGCAATGTCTGACGCCGGAATGGTGGCAGTGAGGCGGGTGCTGCTGACGTACGTTGTCGTCCGATTACTCGCGTTCCAGCGCACGACCGAATTGCTCACATAGTTCGTCCCATTGACCGTGAGGGTGAACGCGGAACCACCGGGGCTGATGATGCCTGGATTGAGACCGGTGATCGTGGGCACTGGATATGTAATCGAGAAGGTTGCCGCATTAGACGTGCCGCCGCCCGGTGCAGGATTGAAGACGGTGACACTTGCTGACCCCACTGCGGCAATGTCCGATGCCGGGATGCTGGCAGTAAGTTGGGTGCTGTTGACGTAGGTGGTTGTTCGATCACTCCCGTTCCAGCGCACGACCGAACCGCTCACATAGTTTGTGCCATCGACTGTGAGGGTGAACGCGGAGCCTCCTGGTATGGCTGAAGATGGATTGAGGCTGGTGATTGTCGGAATGGCATTTCCTGCAAGATTAACAATACTGACGGACGTGAGGGACATTCCTGAATAACTACCACCCCAGGTCATTTGGTGAGTATTGTAGTCCCATGTGTCGTGGAGATAGACTGTGTTCGAAGAATCGTCATAGCCCACGCCGACCATGGCATGGCCTACGGTGGAACTTGCAATGTGAAGCAACACAGGTCGGCCAGCATCAATTTCTGCTTTGTACAAGGCAAATGTAAATCCTCCGCTATTATTGTCTGTCTTTTGGTTGTAACAGTCCGTTACCGTATACCCGCGGGCTTGGTAAAAGAGTTTTCTCCCATAATTCGAATCCACCGTGCTTATGGTTTTTCCAGTAACAGAATCCGTAAGCGTCTCCATTTGGCTGCAGGTTAACTGGGATGCTGAACTGCCCCAATTGAAGGCGCGTGAATGCCCATCTCTATTGCCGTAGGCTAATTGACTGGTCTTCATATAATCGCCAATGGCATCCCCCCAGGTGTGCTCTGTCCAGCCGTTGGTTATATATGGGTCCTGGGCACTACTACCGTATTGAACCCAATAATCGTCAATGGAGCCGCGTGTCACCCTACCATCAACCCCATTATGGGAGGCAGCCAACGGGAGATTAGGATACGTTGCGTACCCATCCGACCAAGTCCCCCAAGAACTGTTATCTAATGGCATCACACCACCATTGGTGGGACCCGTGTACATGTTCGGAAACCCGTTCCGGTCATAATAGCCGGCGATCATCGCGGCGGAAACCGAAGTACATCCGAAAACCCAGTTAAAAGCGGGGACGGTTAGGGTTTTGGTTCCCATTGGCTGCTTGGATTTAGGCAGCGCAACTGCTGCGCGCTGAAGTTCATAGCCAGGCGGGGGAGTCGGGGGACCATTGTCTATATATTCATCCACGCTTTTCCCATCACTAAGCATTCTCGTGATGCGAGTGAAAGATTGGCTATTCGGGACTGGCGTTACCGGTCCTTGGGCGCGGGCGACGGGCGAGCTGCTCACCCCAAAACAAAGAGTTAACAGCATCCCCGTCAGCACAGTTCCATACAGGAAGAATTTACGAATTTGGTTGTTAGATTCAGCGTTCATTGTCTTCCCTCCGCGAGCACAGCTCAAGCCCCTCGAGCATGGGGCGTGGAATTAGGCGAGGCTTGGTCATAAGTCATAGACCTCGCTCAGGACTTGCCTAAACGCGGTCACCACCGTATCATAGAGGTTGCCACACCACCATAATATGGAGGCAACCGCTATGATACCGCAGGAACTGTTCCTTGTCATCTTGGTCAGGTTGATCAATCGGATTCCGATGCCGCTACTACCCTTGAAACGCAATCGCGGACACCCGAAGGTGTATCCTGACCGTTTGTTCTTGCAAGCCTTGGTGATTATGATCGTGCGGCACTTGCACAAGGTGCATGAATTGCTAACCGTACTGGACGAACCGACAGCTGAAATGCAAACCTTGCGTGCGTTGATAACCGAAAACTGAGAATCATTCGACAGCAATCGAACACATAAAAACGCCTTCAGACATGTCGAAATGCCTGAAGGCAGTCATCACCTTTGGAGGCCAGATTTCAATTGCCAGTTCATCAGAGAAGAACCGCCATGTCAAGAATAAAAGGTAGAAATTCATTAACCTTTGTCGGAAATGTTCAAGCCAAGCAGTTGAATCACCTCCTCATCGCTCGTCTGCCCAAACTGCATGTAGAATCTTCCCACCGCCCAGAATGGCTCCGGCGTGTCCAGTACAATCACTTGATCACATTCGCAAGCGAGGCGCTGAATCGTTTCAGGGGGACCTACCGGAATCGCGAGAATCAACCGTGCGGGTTTTTGCTGACGCAGTGCGCGCAACGCGGCAAGCATCGTCGAGCCGGTCGCGATGCCGTCGTCCACGATGACGACGGTTCTGTTTTTCAAATCGAGCGGCGCGCGATCTTTCCGAAACACGTCCAGCCGCCGCCCGATTTCCTTGCGCTGACGCTCGACTTCCCGCGCGATCTCTCTTGGGGACAGACGCAGTTCCGCGACTAGTAACTCATCAAGCAGTACCTCGCCGGTGCTCGTGAGCGCGCCGATGGCCAGTTCGGGATTGAACGGCGCGCCGAGTTTGTGCGCGAGGAACACGTCGAGCGGCGCGTGGAGCGCGCGCGCGATTTCCGCCGCGACGACTACGCCGCCGCGCGGAATCCCTAGCACGATGACACTGGGCTGGTCTTTGAGAAACGCAAGCCGCGCCGCAAGTTGCTGCCCTGCGTCGCGACGATCTTTGAAGAGCATCGTTGCTTAGTTGATTGGTTGGATGGTTGGTTAGTCGGATGGTTTGCTCAACCGACAAACGAACTATCCAACTATTGCACTATCGCACTGATCGCAAGTTCGACGGCTTCTTTCGCATCACGCGCTTCGACGATCCGAGCACGTTTTTTGCCGCGCGCGAGTTGCCATGTCCCCAAGCCAATCACCGGAATGCCGAACTTGAGCGCGAACGCGATTTCGCTCAGCGTGCCGTACTCGCCGCCGACGGCGATCACCGCGCGCGCCGTTCGCACGACGATGCCGTTACGCGCTTCGCCGACGCCGGTGACAATCGGAATATCCACGTACGGATTCGCGTCGCGATAATCTTTCCCGGGTAAAATGCCAATCGTGCGACCACCCGCGCTCTGCGCGCCTTTGCGCGCGGCTTCCATCACGCCACCCCTTCCACCGCACACGACGGTCGCGCCGCGCCGCGCCAGTTCGCGTCCCACCTGCTCCGCGAGCGCGTAGGTTTTCTTGGCGCATTTTCGCGCGCCAATCACTGCCACAAACACTTCACGCTTGTAATTCAATCACATGCAGACGGGAATACACACTCCCCGTTGGCTTCAACTCGCTCTTCATCACGCTCACGCGTTCGACGCGCAATTCCCCCAAGTCGCCAATCTTCACGTTCTCAATCATTGCGCCGACGAGTTGGCGTTCGCTGGGCGATGCGTCGCGCTTGACGCGCCCCAACGTCAGATGCGGCGCGAACGGTTGCTCTTCGCGGGCGAAACCGAGCGCGGCGCACGCCGCGGCAATTTTCTGCGATAGATGCGCGGCAATTTCGATTTGACCGCGCGCGCCAATCCAGACGACGTTCGGTCGGCGTAGGTTCGGGAACGCGCCCGCGCCGTCAATCGTCAACATGAAGGGCGCGATCCCCACGCACGCATCGGCAAGCGCGCGCTGCAAAGCGGACATTCGGTCCGCGTCCACATCACCCAAGAATTTCAGCGTGACGTGAATGTTGTCAGGCGCGACCCATCGGACGAATCGGGCGGCACGATCGCGCTTGAACTGCGTCTGCGCGTCGGCGAGGGCGCCGTGGAGCGCATCGGTCAATTCAATCGCAACAAAGGTTCGAATCGGTTCGGTCACATCTGCCATTCTCTACCAATCGCGCCAAAAGTCAACCACTTGACACAGAACAGGCGTTCGTGGTATAATACGGACAAATGTTCGGGGCGGGCGAACGCATTTTCGACGCGCGCCACAGGAGGTCTGCCATGGGTCTTTCGGAGCGTCAGCAGAAGATTTACGAGTTCATCACCAGGTCCACGCGCGACAAGGGTCGTCCGCCGACGATTCGCGAAATCGGCGGACACGTCGGCATCTCGTCCACGTCTGTCGTGAACTACAACCTCAACATCCTCGCACGCGAGGGACTGATTCAGCGCGAGAAAGAAGTGTCGCGCGGTCTGCGCGTGGTCGGTCAGCAAGCCAAAACGCTGATCGGCGAAATCGCCGCCGTGCAAATTCCCTTGCTTGGCAAAATCGCCGCGGGTTCGCCGATTCCTTTGCCGACGGAGGGGATGAGCAAGTGGGATGGCGAAATGATCGCGCTGACGCGCGAATTGATTCCCAGTGAAGAAGGTTTGTTCGCGCTTGAGGTGAAGGGCAATTCGATGATCGACGCGCTCATCAACGATGGCGATGTCGTCGTGATGAAGAAGCAAGACGTCGCCGAAAATGGCGAGATGTGCGCGGTCTGGCTCAAAGAGAAAAACGAGACGACACTCAAGCGCATTTATCGCGAAAAGAATCGCGTGCGCCTCCAGCCGATGAATCCGACGATGAAAGCGTTGTACGCCGACGCGCGCGACGTTCGGATTCAAGGCAAAGTCGTCCTGGTCGTGCGGCAGCTGCAAAAGTTACCCGCGTAACGCGTGCCTGCCATTGCAAGGAACGTTTTTCGTGACGAAGCAATCCCCCCAATGCTACTTGGGGACACCTGCACTTGCGTAACTGCCGGTGCAAGTGTTGCTTTGCAGAGTTTACGCTGAGCGAAGCGCATGTGCTCGCAATGCCATAAGACCGACATCCCTTAAATTTTCGCGCGACCCCTTGACAGAACACCTGTTCTGGTGTATAATCACTATCAGAACAGGTGTTCTTTTTCGTCCTTGCGGAGAAACTGCGCGTGTATCTGAAACCCTGCCCGTATCGTCACGCCGACGACGAGGGGCATATCCTGTGCGATAAAATCAAATCGGGCGACCGCGAGGTCTCGCCCAATATCTGCCGCGCCTGCCCCGTCGCGCACATCAACTGCGCGCACCTGCGCGCGACGCTCGACCATCAGGCCCGCCCGCCGATTGTCGTCCGCTGGGGCAACGGCAAGTCGCAGGTCTGGGACGATGTCGCGAATGATTCCATCGCGCTCACCCGCGCCGCCTGCGCGGCCAAGGTCCTGTCCATTCATTCGCCGCGCGATTGCGCGGGCTGCGCGCTGCGACTGCCAGTCGACAGCCCACACTCCACAATCAACAGCCAGCCGACCACTGACCCTTCGACTTCGCTCAGGGCAGGCCGCCGACCGACGACCACCGCACCGCGCGTGGTGCGCCGCGCACCAATCCCCGCGCCGCTGCCGCAACCTGTCGCACAGGTGAATAACGCGACGCCCACCGCCGACGCGCGCTCGAACCTGGTCGCTCAGAAAATCATTCAACTCCAAGAATGGCTCGCCAAACAAAATCGTACGCCACAATCATCCGAAGCGGAAGAGGTCGCACCGATTACGTACCCACCCTATCCGCGTGCGCGCGGGGTGAGCGAAGAGAAACGCGCGGGATGGACGGATTGAATTGCCGATTTTCAATTCCTGATTTTCGATTGACTCAATCGTGACTCTATATTCGAAAATGGAAAAACAAACCCTCAACCTCCAAGCCGATAAAATCGAAATGGTGCTGGCGGCACACAAAGCGCCCGTGCGCGTCTGGGGTGGTCGGCTCACCCCGCGCACCGTCCAGTTTCATCTCGCACCTGCCGCGAACACCAAGTTGGCACGGCTCGAAGCGCTCACCGAAGAAGTCGCACTCGCGCTCGGCACGCCCTCCGCGCGCCTGACGCGCATGAATGGCACATTGTCTTTGGAGGTGCCGCGCCGTGACTCGCGCTTGGTCTCGCTCGCCGATCTCGACGCGCGCATTCAGAACGACGAGCAACTGCGCCGCATCGTCACCGCAGCAGGCACCGCGATTCTGGGTCTCGATAGCGAAGGGGTGCCATTGTTGCTGCGCCTCTCGTCGCCCGATGTCGCGCATTGTTTGATTGCGGGGACCACAGGGAGCGGCAAGACCGAACTCGCGCGCACGATCATCGCCTCGCTCATCTTGCACCAGAAACCGCGCGACCTGCAACTTGCCCTCTTCGACCCGAAAGGGCGCGGGCTCGCACCCTTTGAATCGGCACCGCATCTCTTGTGCCCCATCGTCGCCGACCCCGACCACACCCTCGCCAAGATGCGCTACCTCGTCTCAGAAATGGAACGGCGCGACCAATTGCTCGTCGAGCGTCCGCACATCGTCGTCGTCGTGGACGAGTTGACCGATTTGTTGCAAGTGTGCGGCACGGAATTGGAACTGTTGCTGACGCGGCTCGTCCAACGCGGACGCGGCGCGGGCATCTCCGTCATCGCGTGCACGCAGAAACCAACCGCGCGCGCGGTCGGCGGCTTGATGAAAGCCAACTTTCCCGTGCGCTTGGTCGGACGCGTCGCCAGCACGGACGATGCGCGCGTCGCGGCGGGCATCGGCGGCACGGGCGCGGAGAAGTTGGCAGGGCGCGGCGATTTTCTCTTGATTGCGGGCGGGCAGATCATTCGCTTTCAAGCCGCGCTGGCTCAGGCGAGCGACTTCGCCGCACTCGGCGCGCCGAGCGCGCCGCTGTCGGACGAGAAAGCGTTGGACTTGGGAACGCGGATGGTCGCGCGGTTGAGAAGAATCAAATAATTGCCGATTTTCGATTTGCGATTTTCGATTCAAGCGTGATGCGCGAAACGTGAATCGAGAATCAGCAATCGAAAATCGAAAATTGGAGTGGTGATGCGGAACGGAATCATTCTCATCGGCATTGCGTTCGCGGTTGCGCTCGCGGCCGTCGTGGGCAATCGGTTGTCGAACGACGCGCTCGCAGTGCTCGTCGGCGCGGTGTGCGGCATCAGCGCGAGCATTCCTGTGACGATTGGCTTGGTGATCGCGGCGAGTCGGAATTGGGGACGGCAGGAAGGCGTACGCGAGATCGGGTACGATTACGGCGTGCAGCGGTACGCGCCGCAGCCCCCGATGGTGATTTTCGCGCCGCCGCAACAAGCGCCACTGCCCTACGGCTTTCCGCAGGGGCAATACGTCGCGCCAATAAGTGCACCGGCATTGGGCGCACCACGCGAGTTCAAGATTGTCGGAGAAGAATAGTAGAAACAGGTTTTCTGCGAGAAAATGGGTTTCTGAACAAAGGAGTTTTCGATGAACCAGTTGATTGCTTTCTGCGGATTGGACTGCGCCAAGTGCGAAGCGTATCTCGCGACGCAAGCAAATGACGACGCGGCAAAGGAACGCGTCGCCGCAAAATGGCGCAAAGAGTACAACGCGCCCGACCTCACCCTCGCGTCGGTTACCTGCGACGGCTGCGTGACGGTCGGCGGCAGGCAGGGCGTCTACTGTCCCCAATGTCCGATTCGCGCGTGCGGCATCGCGCACAAGGTCGCCAACTGCGCGTACTGCGCCGATTACATCGCGTGCGATAAACTCGCGGGCTTTTTCAAGTCCGTGCCAGACGCGCGCGGGACACTCGACAACATTCGGCGCGCGCTCTGAGCGATTAACCGCGCGCGAACAAACTGACGGTCTCGATGTGACAGGTCTGTGGGAACATATCCACGGGCTGCACTTCGACCAGGCGATAGCCGCCATTCACCAACTGCCGCGCGTCGCGCGCCAACGTCGCGGGATCGCACGAGACGTATGCGATGGCGCGCGGCAGTTGCGTGATGATGGCCTCCCGCGCGGTCGGCGCGATGCCCGCGCGCGGTGGATCGGCAACGACCAGATCAATTGGCGACTTGCTTTTCGGTAGAATGTCCTCGACCTTGCCCCGCTGAAATTCGACGTTCATCAGTTCGACCGCGTTTGCTTTTGCGTCGTTCACCGCGTCCGGCGCTTCTTCGATTTCGATCACGCGCGCGACGCGCGGTGCGAGCAGCAAGCCGAACGTCCCCACGCCACCGAACGCGTCGAGCAAAACATCCGAGGGGCGAGGGGCGAGATAGCGTTCGACTAACTCGATGAGCGTCTCCGCCATCGTCGTGTTGACCTGGAAAAATGATTGCGGCGAGACGCGGAACAATCGTCCGCGCAATTCTTCGTGCAACGCGTCCTTTCCGACAAGCGGAATCACATCGCCGCGCGGCGTGCGATGCGCAATCGAAATGGGTTCGTCCACCGAGATTTCTGGTGGCGCTTCGTCGCGTCCTTCGAGCATCAATAATTTTTCCCCGGTGCGCGTGCCCGCACGCAGTGTCACCTCGACAAAATCCGCGCCTTCAAACTCCAGCGCGCGAAACATCTCGGCAAGTAGCGGATGAATGATGTGACATTCGCGAATCGGGACGAGAGCGTGAGATTCCATCGCACGAAAACACAATCGCCCCGTGTCGTCGAGTTGAAATTGCACGTTGTTGCGATAATGCCACGGATCGGTCATTCCGATTGTGTCGCGCACGGGCGCGTCCGCGATCTTGCCGATGCGCGCCAACTGCTCGCGCACGATGTCGGTCTTGAAGCGCAATTGCGCGTCGTACGCGATGTGCTGCCATTGACAACCACCGCACTTGCCAAAGTGTTCACAGCGCGGCGACACACGCGCAGGCGACGACGTGATGATTTCCACCAAGCGCGCGCGCGCGTAATTCTTTTTCTCCTCGACGATTTCGACGACGACTTCTTCACCAGCAATCGCGTACGGGACGAACACGACGCGTCCGGTCTCATCGCGTCCGATGGCTTCGCCACCCTGTGCCATCGAAGTGAGTTTTGGGTTTAAGGTCTGATGGTTCACAGTTCACGCATCACGAAATGGACTGATACGGCGATCAGTCCCTACTTGATCACGTCCATCTTCGCATACGGTCGCAAAACTTCCGGCACGACGATACTGCCATCTTTCTGCTGAAAATTCTCCATGATCGCGATCATCGTGCGCGGCAGTGCCAGCCCCGAACCGTTGAGCGTGTGTACGAATTCCGTTTTCGCGCCGGCTTCGCGGCGAAAGCGAATGTTCGAGCGACGCGCCTGAAAGTCGCCGCAGTTCGAGCACGAACTCACTTCGAGCCACTCGTTTTGTCCAGGCGCCCACATTTCGAGGTCGTACGTCTTGCGCGCGGCAAAACCGATGTCGCCCGTGCAGAGAATCTTCACGCGATACGCGATGTCGAGCAAGCGGCAAATTTCCTCCGCATGCTCGCGCAGCGCTTCCAACTCCGCTTCTGAATTTTCGGGCAGGCAGAATTTGTACATCTCGACTTTGTCGAACTGAAAACCGCGCTTGATGCCGCGCACATCCTTGCCGGCCGCAATCGACTCTTTGCGAAAGCAAGGTGTGTACGCGACGTAATGCAGCGGCAGTTTTTTCCCGTCGAGGATTTCGCCCGCGTGCAAACCGGTCAATGGAATTTCGGCGGTCGGGACCATCCACGCGTCGCGCTCGACATCGCGGTACAAATTGTCGCGGAACTTGGGCAGTTGCCCCGCGCCAAGAACGATTTGTTCTTTCACCATGAACGGCAGGTACACTTCGCAATAACCTTGCGCGAGGTGTGTGTCGAGCATCCATTGAATCAGCGCGCGCTGGAGGCGTGCACCCGCGCCGCTCAGCACGTAAAAGCGCGAGCCCGCGAGTTTGATGCCGCGCTCGAAATCAATGATGCCGAGCGCGGGACCCAAGTCCCAATGCGGCACCGGCTCGAAATCGAATTGGCGCGGCTCGCCGACCGTTTTGATGACGACGTTCTCGCTGTCGTCTTTGCCAGGTGGGACATCATCGTCGGGGATGTTGGGGAACTCTGCCTCAATCTCGCTGAAGCGTTTTTCAATCTGATCCAACTCTCTTTCCAGAACAGCGATCCGCTCGTTAACCAATCGAACTTCGGCTTTCATTGCTTCGCGCATTCCTTCATCCTTCAGCCGACCGATCTCTTTACTGGCAACGTTACGCTTATTTCGTAGCGTCTCCAATTCGACTAGGACATTTCGACGCGCATCGTCAGCCGCAAGAAAAGCATCAATAAGTGGAGTTTGAACTGCATACGCGGCAGGTTTTTCGCGGAGCACCCCTTCGACAGCTGGTTCTGGGACAGGCAATGTCAGCATACCGCGTTTTCGCAACGCGTCCCTGACTAGATCAGGATGCTCCCGAATGAATTTGCGATCCAACATCTCGTGCCTCCTTTCATCAAAAAAAATCCTCTCATCCCAAAGGGCGAGAGGATTCGCGGTGCCACCTTCATTATCGTTTAGAAACCCGTTTTCTGCGAGAAAACGGGTTTCTGCAGACGATATCTCATTTCGCGATAACGGCGCGAACCGGCTGGATTCATCATCCCCAACTCAAGAGTGGATTTCCGCGTCGTCCCTCATTGCTTTGCACCAACCAGCAACTCTCTGCAATCGAACGAACGCGTACTCGTCTCTTTCATCGTCTTTACATTTTCAGTTTGTGTGATTTTAGCACGATTTGGCGCAGGTGTCAAGGTTGTGACCGCGCGGCATTTTTGGTATAATGCGCGCGGAATCAGTCAACAGTCAACGGTTAACAGTGAACAGAAACTTTTTACTGTTTACTGTTTACTGTTTACTGTCCACTGTCCACTGTTCACTGTCCACTGTTCACTGTTCACTGTTCACTGTCCACTGTTCACTGTTCACTGTTCACTGTTCACTCAGGTTTTCGATGGCTGATCGCATTGTCTCTCCCAAAACATCTGACGACGAAAGCCGGTTCGAACTTTCGCTGCGCCCCAAGCGACTCACCGAATACATCGGTCAAGACAAGATCAAGCAGAACTTGGCGATCTTGCTCGAAGCCGCCAAAGCGCGCGGCGAAGCGATTGATCACGTTTTGTTGTACGGTCCGCCCGGTCTTGGCAAAACGACGCTGGCGAACATCATCGCGAACGAAATGAGCGTCGCGATCAAGACGACTTCGGGTCCCGCGATTGAACGCCCCGGCGATCTCGCCGCGATTCTGACGAACTTGCGCGCGGGCGACGTGCTGTTCATTGACGAAGTGCATCGTCTCGCGCGTCCGGTCGAAGAAGTGCTGTACCCCGCGATGGAAGACTTTCAACTCGACCTCATCATCGGCAAGGGACCGAGCGCGCGCAGTCTTCGGCTCAAGATATCGCGCTTTACACTCATCGGCGCGACGACGCGGTACGCGATGATGTCCGCGCCGCTGCGCGACCGCTTCGGCGCGGTCTATCGGCTGGATTATTACGACCAAGCCGCGATGGAAACGATTGTGCATCGTTCCGCCAGTATCCTGAATGTCAGGATTGATCCCGCTGGTGTCACAGAAATCGCGTCACGCGCGCGCGGCACACCGCGCGTCGCGAATCGTTTGTTGCGCCGCGTGCGCGATTACGCGCAGGTGCGTGCAGATGGTGCGATCACCGCGACCGTCGCGCAAGACGCGCTCAAACTGCTCGAAGTGGATGCGTTGGGGCTCGATGAGATCGATCGCAAAGTCCTGCGCACGATCATCGAAAAATTTGAAGGCGGACCAGTCGGCTTGGAGACGATTGCCGCGTCGATCAGCGAAGAGGCGGACACGATCATGGACGTGTACGAGCCGTACCTCCTGCAACTCGGCTTTCTGGATCGCACCTCGCGCGGGCGCGTCGCGACGCGGCGCGCGTATGAACACTTGGGGATCAAGTATCCGGAATCGGGGCAGGAGTGGTTGTTGTAAGAAAATGAAACAAACGCGACTGTTCACTGTCTACTGTTTACTGCTCACTGCTCTTTTCCTCGCGCACGCCCTCTTCTACTTCAGCGCGCTCGGCACGGACGCGGTAGACGACGCGTACATCTCGTTTCGCTACGCCCAGAACGCGATTCACGGCTATGGGCTTGTCTTCAACCCCGGCGAGCGCGTCGAAGGATTCACGAACTTTTTGTGGACAGCGATCACGATCCCCCTCGCAGCCGCGCGCGTGGATGTTGGGCGCGCGAGTATGCTGATCGGCGCGTTGTTTGGGCTCGCGACGTTGTGGCTCGTCATCCGCTTTGCGAAGAGTGTCGGCGCGGCGCGCAGCGTTGGCTGGCTTGCCGCGCTGCTGCTGGCTGTGGATGGATCGTTCGTCCTGTGGTCGGTTGGTGGACTGGAGACGCCGCTGTTTGCGTTCCTGGTTTTCGCTGGCGCGCGGCTCTATGTGCAAGAACAAAGTGACGAGTGGCGAGTAGCAAGTAACGGAGTTTCGCTCGTCACCCGTCACTCGGCACTTGGCGCCTTTCCTATCAGCGGCATCTTTTTCGCGCTCGCGGCGATGACGCGCCCTGAAGGGCTGTTGGTTTTCGCAATCACCATCGCGCATCAAGCCGCGTGGCGCATCATCACAGAGCGCCGATTGTTCACGGCGCGCGACGTACTGCGCGGCATTGGGTTTGTTGCTCTCTTTGCGCCGTACTGGCTGGGACGCTGGTGGTACTACAAATCGTTCCTGCCCAACTCGTTCTACGCCAAAGTCTCCGCGACTGGACCCGCCGCGCAGATCGAACGCGGATGGCGACATCTTGCACAGTTTGTTGACGTGCATCTGGGTTGGCTCATCGCGTTGCCGCCCATTGTGGCGATACTCTCGGCATTGCGGTCCGCAGTCAGCGGTCGGCGGTCATTCTGGACAACTTACTTTGCTGCGCTCATCATCCCCTACGCCGCGTACATCGTCTATGTCGGTGGCGACTGGTCAGTGGGGCGCTTCTTTGTGCCGCTGTTACCGTTTTTCTACTTGCTTTTTTCCACAGGTCTTGTGGATTTGTGGAAAGCGCTTGTGGAAACACGCTTGCGCGGATGGGGAAAACAAGAAAAGTATGCTGGTGCGGTTGTGAGTATCTTGTTGGCAAGTCTGCTGTTCGGCGCGTCGTCGTGGAACGGCGAGTATAGCATCTACATTCGCGGTTTCGACGCGGCGCGCGCCACGGAAGCGCGCGTGACGATGGGGCGCTGGCTCAAAGCGCACGTCCCGCGCGAGACTTGGATCGCCGTGGACGCGGCGGGACAGGTGCCCTACTTTTCCGAGCTGCCTGCGATTGATATGTTCGGCATCAACGATTTGCACATCGGGCGGCTGCAGGTCGCGACGCTGGGACAAGGGACGCCAGGGCACGAGAAATTCGATCTGGTGTACGTCATCACGCGCCAGCCCGAATACGTGATTATTTTCGGCACGGCGCTGGACAGCGTTCAGGAATACGAACGCGCACCGGTTCAATGGACGAACGATCCGACCCTGCAGAAATTTCTGACGCTCTACCGACGCAAGAGGTGAACGCGATGGAAGAAATCGGCAAGACGATGATTCTCTTCGGCACGATATTCTTGATCGTTGGCGTGGTCATTTTTCTGATCGGCAAGGTACCAGGACTGGGACGCTTGCCCGGCGACATCGTCATTCAGGGCGAGAATTCTTCGTGTTTGTTTCCAATCGCGACTTCAATTCTCTTGAGTATCGTGCTGACGATTGTACTTAATCTTGTCTTTCGGGTACTTAATAGATAGTAGCCGTCGTAGTACGTGTGGATATGTGCAAGCAGAGAACACAAGTGCGTAAGTGCACTGGCTTTCGTGCTTGGAGAAAACCATGTCGCGAGATATAGAATCTGACGGGTGACAGTTGTTCGAGGTGGATGGGAATGATTTGTGGTGAGACTTGGCAGCTTTTCCACAAAGCAAATCGGCAGACGCAGATTATCCAACAAATTGTGGTCGCTGCGTTTTTCCAGCACAATCTATAGGATAAACTTCAAGGTAAACGCAAGGTTATCCCCATAAACGATAGTTTATCCCCAATAAAGGGGTAGTTATCCACATATCCACAGGTTTCTCCATATGTGGAAAAGTCGAAGGTTTACCATAAAACAACGCTTGCTAAATTGAGATTTTGGTAAAAATAGCAACCCGAAGTCCTGGAGACTTCGGGTTGCTCGTACTTGTGGATTATTGCTTGTACAGCCGCTCTCGAATGGCGAGTAGCTCACGGCGGCGCGTGTCGTTTGTTTCGATCTCTTGTGTCATCTTCTCGTGCGCGTACATCACCGTCGTGTGATCGCGCCCGCCCAACACCTCACCGATTTGCGGAAGCGAGGCGTTGGTCTCTTCGCGCAGCAAGTACATCGCCATCTGGCGCGGCAGAACGATGTCCCTGTTCCGGCTGCGTCCCGTCAAATCGGCGAGGTTCACCTGATAATAACCGGCGACGACAGTCATAACTTGCTCGGCGGTGATCGGTTGTTGACGCACGATGTCTTGCAGCACATTCGTCGCCAGGTCAAGCGAAAGGGATGCGTTCATCAGGCGCGCGTATCCGAGAATGCGCGTAAGCGCGCCTTCGAGTTCGCGGATGTTGCTCTGGACTTTATGCGCGATAAAATCAATCACTTCGCTCGGCACCGCGACCCCGATCGCGTCCGCCTTCACGCGCAAAATCGCGATCCGCATCTCCAGGTCGGGCGGCTGAATGTCCGTAATCATTCCGCCTTCGAAGCGCGAGCGGACCCGATCCTCTAGCGTGGGAATCCCGCGCGGGTGGCGGTCGGATGAAATGACGATTTGTTTGTTCGCCGAATACAGATGATTGAAGGTGTGGAAGAATTCTTCCTGGGTGGCTTCCTTGCCGCCGATGAATTGAATGTCGTCAATCAACAGCACGTCAGTCTCGCGATAGACGCGGCGAAATTCCGGCGTCGTTTGATTGCGGATCGCGTTGATCAGATCGTTCGTGAACGTTTCCGACGAAACGTACAGCACGCGCCGACCGCGCATGCTGGGATGTTGCCCGAGCGCGTGCAAAAGATGCGTCTTGCCGAGTCCAGTGCCGCCGTACAGGAACAACGGATTGTACGATTCGCCGGGATGCTCCGCCACCGCGAGCGTCGCCGCATGCGCGAGCCGATTCGAATTGCCGACGATAAACGTGTCGAAAGTATATTTAGGATTGAGCGGCGCGGACACGCGGTTTTGCAGATCGTCGCCGCGCGGTTTCGGCGGCACCAATTGATCTTCCTCCGCGCGGGCGGAACCTGGGTCTGGGTCCACCGCACGCGTCGTCAGCGATTCTGCGGCGCGCGCGTTCGGCAGCGCGCGCGGTTCCTGCGCCGCGCTTTTCTCTTTCACGATGTAGCGCACCGCTACCGAGCGCCCGACAATGCCGGTCACGGTGCGCGCAATCGTCGTGTGCAGACGATTTTCCAGCCACTCTTTAGCGTACGGACTATGTACGCCAACGGTTATCTCGCCATCGCAATAGTTGATCGCGTGCGTGGGGCGCACCCACGTATCGAACGTGGCTTTCGTCATTTGCAGTTGCAGTTCGCCGAGGGTCGCGTGCCAAATTTCGTTTGCATTCATAGGAGTTGACCTCAGGGGAATCCAGTGCGGGGTCATTGTAACAAATATTGTGGGCGCGCGCAAGTGTTTTACCTTAAAAAAGGAAAACGCGCGCCAGGTTTTTAAGATTGACAAAAAATATTCCGGCGCGCCTAAAAGATCAATGCGGCGAAAATTTTCCTGTGGACAAGCCGTGTATCGTCAGTGAATTGCGGCTTCTGTCTACATCAAACTACAAAATGTTGTGTGTGACGCGGCGCAGTACCACAAGACTTGTGGACGGAGCGGATGGTCAATGTGGATTGGTTTGGAAACTATGTTATAATGGCGCACAATGTTGAGACGCATCTTGATTACCCTAGTCCTAATCGCCAGCAGTGTCACCGCCGTTCTCGTCTATCTCGCGCAAGAGACGCGGCAACTGGCTGGTGTCGT
>Ga0315285_10002445_pt1 | contig 19384 bp, 17 predicted proteins | sample YL17G09_36_MG_FD_203698 | JGI IMG/M metagenome (GOLD analysis project Ga0315285, IMG submission 203698) | Sediment microbial communities from Yellowstone Lake, YNP, Wyoming, USA - YL17G09_36 | ecosystem: Environmental > Aquatic > Freshwater > Lake > Sediment | place: USA: Wyoming | collected...
AGGCAGAGGCGGTCATCGACCTCATCCAATCGAAGACCCAGCGCTCCCTGGAGCTGGCCAACCGCCAGCGGTCGGGAAAGTTGGCCGGCGAAGTCCGGCGGATCAAAGAAAGGCTGCTGGACCTGCTGGCGCTGCTGGAGGCCAGTATCGACTTTCCCGAAGAAGAGCTGCCCGAACTTTCCCCGCCGGAAGTGGCCCGCCAATTGCGGGACACCCGGAACGATCTGGACGGGCTCCTGCGCACCTATGAAGAAGGCCGAATCTACCGCGAAGGGATCGCCGCAGTGATTGTCGGCCGGCCGAACGTGGGAAAATCCAGCCTGCTCAACTGTCTTCTCCAGGAGGAGCGGGCCATCGTTACCGCCATTCCGGGGACCACCCGGGATGTGATCGAGGAATTGGCCAATATTGAAGGAATCCCCCTGAGAATCATGGATACGGCTGGACTCCGGCACGCCAAGGATGCCATCGAAGAAGAGGGCGTGCGGCGTACCCGGGAACGTCTGGCCCAGGCCGACCTGACCATCTGGGTCCTGGACGGATCCGAGCCTTTGACCGCAGAAGATTTCGACATCCTGCCGCAGGTGCGCCCCCAAAAGACCATAGTGGCCATCAATAAGAATGACCTGCCGCAACGCTTCTCCCCGGAGAACTTGCGGGGACAAATTCCCGAAGCCTTGCTGATCCCCATTTCGGCGCTCCACGGGTCGGGAATCGAAGGACTCAAAAAGGCGATTCATACCCTGGTTCTAAACGGCCGGCTGGAATCTTCCGGGGAAACGATCCTGTCCAACCTGCGGCATAAACGGGCCATCGAAGTCGCGCGGGAGGCTCTATCCGAGGCCTTGAGAAGCCTGGAGGCGAAACTCTCCTTCGAGTTCATCACCCTGGACCTACGGGGAGCCCTGGAAGCTCTCGGCGAAATAGTGGGGGAAACGACCTCGGAGGAGGTCCTGGATCGAATCTTCGACCAATTCTGTATCGGGAAATGAACGAATCTCCCTTACGAATCGATAAGGAAGGACGGTGGTTCTTCCGGGATGAGGAGATCACCCATCGCAAAACCTACCTGCTTTATTGTCGAAACCTGACCCGTGACGAATCCGGCCGGATCATTTTGCGGATTGGCGGTGAGCAATGTCCCGTAGAGGTGGAAGATGCCCCCTTCGTGGTCAAAACTATGGAATTCGTGCTCAAGGAGGGTGGGGAGCTGAAAGCGATCGGGCTCATCTTGAACGACGAGACCCGCGAGCCGCTGCAACCGGAGACGCTGCGAATCGGCCCGGATCACGTGCTTTATTGTCGGGTTCGCTCCGGGGAATTCGAAGCTCGCTTCTCCCGCGGCGCGTACCAACTGCTCTTCCCCTTCGTCCGCCATGAGGAACGGGAGAATCGCTTCTTTCTTTCGATCGATGGGAAGAGGCACGACCTAGCAAGAAAAGACCCATTGCAGACTTCAGGGTGAAGAATGCAGATAATCCATGGCGCGGGCCGGGTTGCCCTTTCCGCCTCGGGCGGACCCAAAAAGACATTCTGCTTTCGCAGCACGAATCCCGCGCCAACGGACAGGCCCAACCGTAATCCGCAATCTGAAATCCCCGAAAAGGAGAACTCCTTGACATCTTCTCTCGCCCCAGAAAAGATCCACATGAACCCGGATCAAACATTGCAGGTTCCCGACTACCCGATCATCCCCTTCATCGAAGGGGACGGCGTGGGGCCGGACATCTGGAAGGCCGCGGTCGGCGTCTTTGACCGGGCGGTTGAAAAATCTTACGGCGGGAAGAGAAAGATCTCCTGGCTCGAGACCTTGGCCGGGCAGAAGGCCCAGAAGAAGCTGGGAACGCCAATCCCCGAAGAGACCCTGCGGACAATCGAGGAGCACCGGGTGGCCATCAAGGGCCCGCTCTTTACGCCCGTTGGCGGGGGGATCCGATCCGTCAATGTGGCCCTGCGTCAGCAGTTGGACCTTTATGCTTGCATTCGCCCCGTGCGCTATTTTCCCGGCGTGCCCAGCCCGTTGCGGCATCCGGAAAAGCTGGACGTGGTCATCTTCCGCGAAAATACCGAAGATGTTTACGCGGGCATCGAATGGCCCCAGGGCAGCCCGGAAGCCCTCAAACTGCTCGCTTTCCTGGATAAGGAGTTGGGGGTGAAGCTGCCCCTGGATTCGGGCATCGGGATCAAGCCCATTTCCGCGGCGCGCACCAAACGGCTGGTCCGCCGGGCGATTGCCTACGCCCTGGGAAAACGACGCCGGTCCGTAACCTTGGTGCACAAGGGCAATATCATGAAATTCACCGAGGGGGCCTTCCGCGATTGGGGCTACCAGCTTGCCCGGGAGGAATTTGGCGGCTTGACCCTAACGGAAGAAGAGGCCAAGAGCCAGCCAAAAGACAATCCTCCAGAAGGAAAGATCATCATCAAGGACAGAATTGCGGACGCCATGTTCCAGCACCTCCTCATCCATCCAGAGCAATATGATGTCCTGGCCATGCCCAACCTGAACGGAGATTATTTTTCCGACGCGTCGGCGGCCCAGGTGGGAGGCCTGGGAATGGCCCCGGGAGCGAATGTCGGGGACAGGGCCGCCGTTTTTGAAGCCACTCACGGAACGGTTACCTATCAGGCCGGGAAGGATGCGGTCAACCCCGGGTCCTTGATCCTTTCGGGCGTGATGATGCTGGAACATCTCGGGTGGGAGGAGGCTGCGGGCCGAATCGTAAAGGCCCTGGAGCAGACGATCCAACAGAAGACGGTGACCTACGACCTGGCGCAGCAAATGGAAGGAGCCAAGCGTTTGAAGTGCTCGGAGTTTGCCAGCGCCATCATCGAAAACATGTAACGTCCCTTATTTTTCTCGAAGTATTGTCGAAATCTAACCACAGAGAACCCAGAGAAATTATCCATTTTCAGCAAGTTCAAAAACCTGTGATTCCCTCCCCTCTGTGTCCTCACCCTCCGCCTCCCGATGTCTCTGCCTTTTTAGCTGTTTTTTTTGGGGACACAGAGTATTTCTCTGCGACCTCTGTGGTTTCATATGTTCTCCAGTTTTTCATATTAACGGGTTCCTTTTTTCTGCGAGTAAGGGATGAAGAGGGCGAGGAGGAAACCCCCCCAGGGGAGGAAAGCAATCACCCACAGAGTAAAAGGTACGCCCCAGAGGTCGGCAAAGAAACCCAGGACAGCGACTCCCAGGCCCCCCATACCGAAGGACAAGCCCAGAATCAAGCCCGAGGCCATTCCCACATTCTGGGGCATGAAAGACTGGCCCATGGCCATGGAGACGGAGAAAGAAAAGATCAGGATAAAGCCCGCCAGTATCAACCAGATAAACGACCAGACGCCCGAGGCGCGAAGAAAGAGAACCAAAAGGGGTACGGCACAGCCCAGGCTGAAGAGGATCGTTTTTTTGTGGCCGAAGCGGTCGGCCAGCGGCCCCCCCACGAGCGTACCCACGGTCCCGGCCGTAAGAAAAGCAAAAAGGAGACTGCCCGCCTGCATGGGATCGCCCTTCATATAATTGATGTAATAAAAGGGGATGAAGGTCAACAGCCCGATGTGCGCCCAGGAGCGGAACATGATCATCCCCAGCAACAGAGACATCGGGTAGATCGCCGATCTCAGAGATGCGGCTTTCGAAGTTGAGGAGGATGAAGCCCGAACGGATGACCGGCGCACGCGCCAGAAACGGCTGAAGAGAAATATCCCGGCCATGGCCGCGCCGGGAACGAAAAAGTAGGCGCTGCCTTTGAGCCCAAAGTTCTTCATACAGTAGGCGGCCATCAGCGGCCCGAAAGCAAATCCCAAATTGCCGCCCACAGCGAATATGGACATGCCCGTGGCCTTCTTCTCCCCGGCAAAAACATTGGCAATGCGCCACCCTTCGGGGTGGTACATGGCCACTCCCAGGCCGCTGAGGATCACCAGCACGAGAGTTTGCCCATAACCGGAGGCCCACCCCAGAAGGGCCATACCCAGGCCGGCACAAAAACACCCGAGGGGCAGAAACCAGAGCATCGATTTTCGGTCTGCCAGGTAGCCGAAGGCCGGCTGAATGACTGAAGAGGTTGCGTTGGAAAAGAGGACGATCGTCCCGGCCATAGCGTAAGAAAGGCCCAGAGCGTCCTTCAAGAAGGGAAGTAAGGCCGGTAGGGCGCTGACGTTCAGATCCGTCACCAAATGGCCCAGGCACAAGAGGATCAATCCCCGGTAATCGATCTTTTTTCCCAGTTCAATTTTTGGTTCAGTGGCCAATTTTATTCCCTGCAATGGCGTAAGGGCGGCCGCGGGCCGCCCCTACAAGATTCCCGCTAAGCGGAGTGGAATGTTACCGAAAGGTGAGTGCCGTCCCTATCTTCAGGTCTTTCGGGTTACGAATCTGCCCCAACCCGGCTCTCCCATGACCTTTCCTTCCTTCATGACGACCTTTCCCCGCACCATGGTCAGGACCACATCCCCCGCCATTTCCTTCCCATGATAGGGCGTCCATCCACATTTGGAGATGATCTGTCCATTGTCCAGACGCCTCTTTCGTTTCATGTCGACAAAGATCAGGTCCGCGTCGTGGCCTGCGCGTAAGAATCCTTTTTGATCGGCTAACCCATAGATCAGGGCGGGTTTCTCGCTGCGCACTTCCGCCACCCTGGAAAGGGTCCATTTCCCGGCGGCAACGCCATCCAACAAAATAGAGACGGCGGTTTCAACTCCCGGGATGCCAAAAGGAGCTCGCCAAATATCCTCCAGCCCGGCCTCCTTGTCTGCACGGGGGTAGGGACAATGATCGGAGTTCACCATGTCGATCAGGCCCTGCGCCAGACACCACCCCATCTTCTCCACCTCTTCCTTCTTCCGCGGCGGCGGGGTGAACTTGAGAAACGGGCCTTTGGCCTTCAAATCCTCCTCGGTGAGGTACAGGTATTGGGCGCATGTTTCCGTGTAAATGGGAATCCCCTGAGCCCTCGCTGCCGCCTGCTCCAAGACGAGGGAAGGAAGGCTAGTATGGGCCACGGCCACGCGTGCCCCCGTCTTGCTCGCAGCATAGAGCAAAGTCCGGACCGCCAGCTCCTCGGCTTCGGGTGACCGCCACTCCGAGACGATCAAGGGGTCTTTGCGGCCCTGTTTCCGGAGCCGCTCTTCTGCCTTCTTGAGGAGAGAGTCATCTTCGCAATGGAACAAGGCAATGCCGTTGAATTTTCGAATCTCTTGCAGGATCTCCATCAAATTGCCGGAGAGTAAGGCATCGGCTTCATGGAGCTCGCAGGTAAACCCTTTGAATCCCAGGGCGCCCGCCTCCCACATCTCCCGGAGGTTCTGGAGGTTCCTCAGGTTTAATCCACCCAGCAGCCCGAAATCCACGACCGAACGGGTCTGCAGATACTCTTTTTTCCCGAGGAGTTCTTTGGCGCTGAACACTTGAGGCTCGGTGCGGTGGTGATCGATCACCGTGGTAACCCCTCCGCGGGCAGCGGCCTTCGTCCCGGTCGGAAAATCTTCCCGCTCGGTGTAACCCGGGTCCATCATGTGGACATGCCCGTCGATCGCTCCCGGGAGAACGTAGCATCCCTTGGCATCGATCACCTCCTGAGGGCGATCCTCCAGGGACTCCGTGATCCCAGCAATCTTCCCCTCGCGAATATAGATAACGCCGGGGTAGATGTTCTTAGAATCGACCAAGAGGCCGTTCATCACCGCCGTATCAGCCTTCATCATGAAGCCCTCCTCTAAAGAGAAGCCAGAGAAAAGAAAAATCAAAGATCAAATATCAAAATTGATGGGTTCGTAAGAAGTCAAGAATACCCCCTCTCCCTTGACGGGAGAGGGTCAGGGTGAGGGTGAAGAATCAAGAAATTTCAAAAAGTTATTTATCCCCCTCCCGCCAGGGGAGGGGAAATTTTACTTTTTACGAAATCATCAAAATTGATGTTCTCGTAAAAAGTCGTCACTCCGGTGGAAACCGGAGTCCAGAGAATTTTTAAGTATTTGAAATAACTGGATTCCGGCGCCTGCCCCGGACCCGATCCGGGGTTCGCCGGAATGACGGAAATACGTCTTTTCAGACTTTTTACGAGATCATCAAAATTACAAACCAAAATTTCAAATGACTGACGAAATTCTTGAATTTTGCATGGTCATTTTGGATTTTGTCCCGCCATGACGGGATTTGGATTTTGGATTTGGTTTCATCGTGGCGACCTCTGTGGTTTCATATGTTCTCCCGTTTGGATCCCGGGCAGGGGAATTCTCTTCCCCCGCCCGAGGTCTCGAGAAAGTCACTCGCTATTTTCCCGCGCTAACGGACATGGAGGGCTTCCACCCTTCTGGAGACGCATTATCACCCCAGTTGTAGGAGGGCAAGGTTCTAGGGGTGACCAACACGGCCCGATTCCACGTCATCGCCGGAAACGTTTTGCCTCTGACCATATCCAAGCAAACCCGCACCGCATCTTTGGCCATCTGGACCGGTGTGTTGGGAACCAACACCTGGACCCATCCCTCCTCCATAAATCTCTTCTGATAGTCCACCATATCCGCTGACCCTACGAAAATCTTCCCCGGCTTAACCCCGGCCGCCTTGATCGCCTGAACTGCGCCCTGCATGATCATGCCCGCAAAGGTATAGACGGCATTCAGGTCGGGATAGGCCTGAAGCATATCTTCCATGACCTTCATCGCCGGCGCAGAACTGCTCTCCGTCCATTTGACATCCACGATTTTGACATCCTTGAATCGCTTGAACGTATCCTCTCCACCATTCTTCCGGTCGATGGCCACATCCGCTCCAGCCGGACCCGCCAGCATCACTACTTTCCCTTTTCCACCCATGAGTTCGATCAGCCCGATGGCTTGAAGCATGCCGATGTCATAATCATTCTTCATCACCCGGGCTTTAATCATATCTGACCTGCAGACCACATTGTCGTTTAACACATGGATGCCGGCTTTGATGGCCTTCTCAATCGCTGGAACCGTTGCCGTGCTGCTGGTCGCCGTGAAGATGATGCCGTCAACCTTTCTCTGGATCACATCCTCGATATGAGAGATCTGCTTACTCGTATTGGCATACCCCCCCGCATCATAAAAGATCAAGTTGACTCCCAGCCTCTTCGCCTCCATCTCATAGCCATACCACTTTGCCTGGAAATAGGGATCTCCTCCATTCGGCAGCATCACCGCAATGGTCGGAACTTTCTGTGCCGCCGCCGGCGGACTCATGAACATCAGAGTAAAAACCGCCAGCAAAGCGATCCCCCAACTACTCTGTAAAGCAAACCCTCTTGATTTCATCGCCATTGTTCCTCCCTTCGCATGATTTCTTGGTAACATTTCTTCGGGTCCCGGTAAAGGTCCATGCTCAGCACCCCGGCCATTTCCGTTGTTCGCGCGCTCCTCTTTTCACCTCCCTTCCATCCGTTTCCTATCCTTCACGCCGGCGAAGGATGCCGATCCAGACCGAAAAGATAATGATGCCTCCCACGATCATGTCCTGCATGTAGGTTGAGGTGGCCAGAAGATTGAGCCCGTTGACCCCGAAGGCCATGATGAGAACCCCCAGGACAGTGCGCAAGACCCCTCCTTCTCCTCCAAAAAGAGAAGTCCCTCCGATCACGGTGGCCCCGATACTCTCCATCAAGAGGGTTCCCCCTCCGAGGATGGGCTGACCGGAAATGCATCGGGCCGAGAGGATCACTCCGCCGATGGCGGACAAAAGGCCACTCAGGGTGTAGATGGCTACCTTCACCCGGGGGACATTGATCCCGGAGACGATGGCCGCCTCCTCGCTCCCGCCAACGACATAAATATGCCTCCCCAGCTTGGTGTGGTTGAGGAAGAAAAACATAATGGCTAAGTTGAGACCTCCCAAGATCAAGGGAACGGGAAGGCCGCAGAAATCGCCCTCTCCGATCCACCCGAAGATCTCCAGGGATTCCTTGGGGAGGCCAAAGATGGAATCTCCACCCGTATAAAGCAGAGCCACTCCCGAAGCCATGTAATTCATTCCCAGGGTCATGATAAAAGGGTTCAATCGGGCCTTCCCGACCCAGAGACCGTTGATGAATCCGCAAAGGGTTCCCACGCCGACCCCGGCCAGGATGCCCGCAGAAACCCCGTAACCCCGCATCATCACGTCGGCGGTAATGACGCTGACTAGGCTGACGATCGAACCCTGAGACAGGTCAATTCCGGCGCTGAGCAGGGCCAGCGTCTGTCCACTCGCCAGGAAGAGAACGATAGAGGACTGACGCAGGACATTGAGAATGTTACTAAACGTCAGAAAAGCGGGCGAGAGCACGGTGAAGACCCCGCACATCAGTAGAAAGGCCATAAATAAGAATAGATTCTCCAAGTGAAAACCGGCCAATTTCTGCCTGAAAGAGTCCTGAATTCGCGTGCTCACTTCCATCTCTCGATTCCCTTGGGGATTCATATCTCTCTCCTCGTCAAGAACCCAACCCAAACCTAGGCGCGTTTGCTCCGTAGAATACTCAGCCAGACGCTCAGAATAATGATTAATCCGATCACAATCTGTTGCACAAAGGTGGACACCCCTAAGAGGTTCAAGCCGTTCCCGAGAAATCCGATGATCAGAGCGCCCAAGAGGGTGCGAAAGATTCCACCCTCCCCGCCCATCAGAGAGGTCCCGCCGATTACCACGGAGGCGAGAGAATCCATCAACAGGCTGAACCCTCCCAGGTGGGGTTGACCCGAAAGGATCCGGGAGGTCAGGATGACCCCTCCGATCGTGGCCGTGAAGCCGCTAAAAGTATAAATGAGAAGTTTGGTTCTGCCCGCATTGATCCCGGACATGATGGCCGCTTTCTCATTTCCTCCAATGGCATACACATGCCTGCCGAACTGGGTGCGATACATCATAAAATAGACGATGATTCCGACGAGGATCGCCGCAATCACCGGAACGGGAATGAGACCGATATAGCCGCCCCCAAACCAGAAGAAGGATTGATAGATGGGCCTGTCCAGACCGAAGATCGCAATGCCCCCCGTGTAGACCAGGGCCCCTCCGGAGGCGATAAAGATCATTCCCATGGTCGCGATGAAGGGCTGAATTCTCGCCTTGCCCACAAACAACCCGGTGATGAAGCCGGCGAGTGTACCGGCGAAAAGGCCGGCCACGATCCCCCAGAAGACCCCATACTTGATGACGATATCTGCCGTGACGACACTCACCAGACTGACAATGGCCCCCTGCGAAAGGTCAATTCCCGCGCTCAGGATGGAAAAGGTCTGGCCGGACGCCAGGATAAAGACGACGGCCGTTGTGCGAAAGACGTTGAGGATGTTTCGGAAATTGAGGAATTGAGGCTTCAGGATTGCAAAGACGGCACACATGACCAGGAAGGCACATAACAGGATCACCACATCCCGGGGAATCTCTTGGTAGATCTTTTTCCAAGCGGGCCCCTCAGCGCTTTTCCTCGTTTCGGTCGGTGGTTTCACGGTTTCCGTTCGACTAGACATTTCCCCCCTCCGTCTGAGCGGAACTTCCCCCCTCCGCTTCGACCATGGCATAGCGGAGAATTTTCTCCTGGGTGGCCTCTTCCCGGTTCAACTCGGCAGTCATACGGCCTTCGCGCATCACCAGGATGCGATCGCTCATTCCGAGGATCTCCGGAAGTTCCGAGGAGATCATGATGATCGAGTTCCCCTCCTTGACGAGATTCATCATGATCTGATGAACCTCAAATTTCGAACCGACGTCGATTCCCCGGGTCGGCTCATCAAAGATGAGGATCCTGGCCTGGGAGAAAAGCCATTTGGCCAGAACGACTTTTTGCTGGTTGCCGCCACTCAAGTACATGACCTGGGTTTTTAGACTGGGGGTCATGATGTTCAGTCTCCGCACGTATTCAGCCGCCAGCTTGCGTTCCAACCCCAGGCTGAGAAATAGGCCTCGAAGGATCCGGCGCAAGGCCACCATCGTGACATTTTGGATTAAGGGCAAGACCAGCGTGACGCCTTGCCCTTTCCGATCTTCGGGCAGGACCCCCAGCCCTCGCCGGATCATATTCCTCGGTGATTGCGGATGAATCTCCTCGCCGAAAATCTTCACGGTCCCCGCCTCTATGGGATCCAGGCCCATGATGGATCGAGCCAGCTCGGTTCGTCCTGCTCCAACCAGCCCTGAAACTCCCAGGATTTCTCCCCGCCGCAGGGATAAGTTGACGTTTTGGAACTTCCCACGGGATGTAAGATTCTTGATCTGAAGGACCACCTCGTCGGGAATCTCCCGTTTCTCATAGGGATACTTGGACTTCAGCTCCCGGCCGACCATCATCTTGATCAATTCATCGATGTTGGTTTCACCGACCTTCCGCGTTCCCACGGAGTGGCCGTCCCGGAGCACGGTTACTCGATCGCCCACTCGGTTGATTTCCTCGAGCCGATGGGAGATGTAGATGATGCCAACCCCCTTCTGCTTGAGGAGGTGGATGATCTGAAAGAGCTTATCGATCTCGTGGAGGCTGAGGGCTGAAGTCGGCTCATCCATGACGATGATCTTAGAATCGACGGAGAGAGCCCTGGCGATCTCCACCAGTTGCTTTTCCGCGACACTGAGGTCACGGACCATCTTTCTCGGAGAAATGGGGCAATTAAGCCGCTTAAGGACTTCCTCAGATTCCTGGTATACCCGGTTCCAATCGATGAGCCTCAAGGTTTTGTCCCGAAGCGGCTCCCTCCCCATGAACAGATTCTCGGCCACGGAGAAAAAGGGCATGAGATTGAACTCCTGGTAAATGACCCGGATCCCCGTCTCCTGGGCCTTTTTGGGCGTGAGATCATGGACCTCCTGCCCCTGGATAAAAATCCGACCTTCATCCTTCGTGTAGACTCCGGCCAGAATCTTGATCAGGGTGGACTTCCCGGCACCGTTTTCCCCCAGAAGTACATGGACTTCTCCCGGCTGAAGATCGAAGTCAACGCCCCCCAGCGCGACCACTCCGGGAAATCGTTTGACGATGCCCTGCATCTGGACCAATGGTTGATTCATTTCCATTGCGCTTTTCATCCCCCCTCACGTCATGTCGCTATGGTCAAAATACAACCACAGAGAACCCAGAGAAATTATCTATTTTCAGGAAATTAAATTTGAGAGCACAGAGTGTTTCTCTTACTACTAACGTTCTAATTCTCGATTTTCTGTGAAGAATTTCCCCCACCTTCACCCTCCCCCTCGAGGGGGAGGGTGGGGGGGATTCTTCATAAAATTTAAAGAATTTGAACGTTAGTAGTAGAAGCCTATTTACTTTAATTTCCAATAAGCCAGGTTCCAACGCCGAATGAACTTCAAGGCCACACGGTATTATTTTTTCGTTTATCTCTTTTAGCGGAAACTCTTTTGGAGAAGACAAAGGATTTCTCTGCGAACTCTGTGGTTTCATGGGTAGGATATGTTCACTGCCTTTGGTATCCAGCGTGCCAATGAGAAGGGTTGTTTTCCTCATGGATCCTGATCAAGATTCTTCAGATTTGGCACTGGACCGCGGGGAGGGATTTAAACTCCCAAATAACGCTCTTTGATTTCTCGGTTTTCCCACAACTCTGCGGGGGTTGAAGAGTAGACGATCTTTCCCTTGCTCATCACATGGGTGTAGTCGGCAAATTTCCTGGCAAAGGAGAGGTTCTGTTCAACCAGGAAAATCGACAGCCCGCCCTCTTTCAGCCGCAGAATCACGTCGCCCACTTCCCGGACCAGAACCGGAGCCAATCCCTCCGTGGGTTCATCCATGAGGAGAAAGATGGGATTCGAAATCAGGGCCCTGGCGATGGCCAGCATCTGCTGTTCACCCCCGCTGAGGGTGTTGGCCATCTGGTTCCGGCGCTCTTCCAGACGGGGAAAGAGGCCATAGATCTTTGCAAAATCCCAGCTCTGAAGGCCGGAAACCCGCGCCGCAATGGCCAGGTTTTCTCTTACCGTCAACGAAGGGAAGATACGCCTTCCCTGGGGAACGAGCCCGATCTGCAGATGGATAATTTTAAAAGCCGGCATGTGGGTAATCTCTTGATCGTTGAACAGGATCTGCCCCCTGCGAGCCGGGGTAAATCCGACGATCGATCGAATCAGAGTAGTCTTCCCCACGCCATTCCGTCCCAGAAGGGCCACTACCCTCCGTTCCGTAACCTCCAGGCTGATCCCCTGGAGGACATAGCTATCGCCGTAATAGGTATGGATATCCACGATCTTGAGCATAAGAATTACTCCGCCCCCAAATAGATCTCCTGCACAGTGGGATTATTCCGAATCTCCTCCTTTGTGCCCTCGGTCAGAAACTTCCCTTGATAAAGGACGGTTATCTTTTCGGCAAACTCGAAAGCGACGTCCATGTCATGTTCGATCAACAGGATCGTGATGTTGGGGTCCAATTTCTTGAGCAGAAGGGTCAAGGCATGGGTTTCAGCCGAGGAGAGGCCGGCCGCTGGCTCATCCAGAAGGAGAAGACGGGGCTCTTCGGCAAGGGCCATGGCGACCTCAATCTGCCTTTGATATCCGTGGGAAAGATTTTTGACCCGTTCGTTGCGCGTATTCCACAAATTGAACTCTTTCAAGAGATTATTGCTTCGATCCATGAGGCGACGATAGGAGGAAAGACGCCGGAACATGACGAACTTCATCCGTTCCAGAGCCTGGCAGGCCATGAGGATATTCTCCGCTACGGTCAGGTTTGGAAAAAGATTGGTGATCTGAAAAGTCCGGGCAATCCCCAGGGCCGCCCGCCGGTAGGGGGGCAGCCCGGTCACATCTCTCCCAAAATGGATGATCCGGCCCCGGGTCACCGGATACTCCCCGCTGATGAGATTGAATAGGGTGGTCTTCCCGGCACCGTTCGGCCCGATCAAAACCCGCCGCTCGCCCGGTTCTACCGTCAGATTAATTCCATCTACAGCTCGAAGACCCCCAAAATCTTTCGAGAGGTTTTCGAGGACCAGACACGGAACAGAACCCTTCTTCTCTAAGGCAGCGTTGGCAGCCATAACCTTTGCTCTTTGTTCTTTCCCCAAAGCGAATGGGACCGAAGCGACAAGTTAAGCCCCCTCACCCTTCCCCTCTCCCCCGCAAACGGGGGAGAGGGCGGGGGTGAGGGGGAAGGATAAAAAAGGAAATTCCTATACAATTAAATTAATGATGGCCCCGCGAGGAGAATCCCGTAGGGGCGGTTCGCGAACCGCCCCTACACCCCATTCTCACGCTATGGCTTTAGCGGAGGGAATTCCCGGCTGTAGACGGGCTGCTTCAAGAATTCCTCGGGGTTGTACTTCCAGAACTGGGAGACGTTGGGATACGTAGAAATCACCGTATTCTGGAGCTCTCCGCCGACTCTTTCCACCTTCCGAATATAGACGTTTTGCACAGGGTTTCCGTAGTCATCCAGCCTGAAGGGCCCCCGGGGAACATCCCTCAGCTCCACCTTTTTGATAGCCTCCAAGAACCTTCCTCTATTCTCCACATCCCCCTTGACGGCTTTGATGGCCTCCACAATCCATCGGGATCCCGTATACGTGCCCTCGGAATAGTAGGAGGCAGCCTTTTTGGCCTTTTCACGGAAGGCTTTTACGAATTTCTTGTTGGCCGGGTTGTCCAGGGCCTCGCTGTAATGCAGGGCGGTGATGATTCCCAGAGCCTCATCCCCCATGGAGGGAAGGGCATGCTCGTCCGTGGATGTCCCCCCTCCGACCACAGGAATCTTTCCCTTGAGGCCGAATTCCTGAGCCTGTTTGACAAACTGGAGTGTGGCGCGGCCAACGAACAGGATGTACAGCACATCAGCATCCTTCGAAATCTGGGAAAGATAAGGGCTGAAATCCGTAACCGTCAAAGGACACCATATCTTCTGAATAACCTTTCCGCCCGCTTCTTCGAAGGTCTTCTGGAAGCCCCCGGCAGACTCCCACCCGAACGCATAGTCCAGGCCCATGATCGCCGCTTTCCTGTATTTGAGAGTCTGATAGGTATACTCTCCCAGGGGATGGTTGGCTTGACTGCTATTCCACCCTGTACGGACGATCCATTTTGCCCTCTGCCGCTGGGTCAGATCATCCGGAGCCATGATGGGGTAGGTCATGGGGATTTCCTTGGAGTCGATGTAGGGGGCAAGGGCGTAGCCCGTGGAAGCCATCAGGCCCCCGGACATGATGTGGACCCCATCCTTCTCCACCAGCTTTCTTGTTTTCGTGAGACCCGTGGCGGGAACAGCCTCATCGTCCTCCACGATGAGTTCAATCTTGCGGCCCGCTGCCTGGTATCCGATCTCTTCCAAATAGAGCTGGATGCCGTTTAACATATCCTTTCCTGTCGCAGAAAATGCGCCCGATAGAGGCGCAATGAAGCCGATCTTGATCGGGCCCTTCGCCTGGGCCCATGAGGGGTAAGGGCTAAAAGCGATGATGCTTGCCACCGCCAACATCAGAATTGCCCAGATTACAGCCTTTTTCATAATTCCTTCCTCCTTTCTTTTAACATGTAGAAACGCGTTATCAGTTTATTAACATAAAAACCGCTTCAAGGGAATAACCTCCCTCACAACCGATGAACCCGTATCCGCTTTTTCTACCGTTTCTTCGCGGGAAGCGGGATGTCTTTGAAACCTTTGACGGCTTGAGTGATCGATTTTTCAACGGGCAATCGTTCGGCCGTCGATCCTCCCACGTACCCATCCAACCCTTCCACTTTCTCCAGGAGGTATTGCACATCCTGAGGAGTCTCCGTGGCTCCGCCGTGACACGTCACCAGGACATCCGGTTTTTTTCCTTTTGCGGCATCGATGATGTTCCGGATGAGGCTCACCATGCTGTCCAGAGGGGTCACGGTTTTAGAACCAATGGACCCCCCGCTGGTGTTGCCGCCATGAGCAATAATGTTGTCACAGCCTGCTTCTACCATCTTCCGGGCCTCTTCCGGTGAGGTGACAAAAGCTTTGGTGTAGAGGCCCTTACGGTGGGCCATGGCGATCATGTCCACCTCTTTATTAAAGGTTACCCCGGTCTCCTCGAGGACCTTTCTGAAGTTGCCATCAATGAGAGCAAGGGTGGGGCAGTTTAATATTCCTGAAAAACCGGCAGCGATGACTTCATCCAAAAAGTATTCCATGTTCCGGGTGGGATCCGCCCCGAGAAGCCCGGCCATGACGGGCGTATTCTTGACGACCGGGATAATATCTCTCTTCCCGAGTTCCAATGTGACGGCGTTGGCATCGGCAATGGAAAGGTAACCGGCCATGGAAGAAAGCCCCGCCATCCGGAACCGGGCAAGAATATGGGTGGTGATCATGTCCGCACCGCCGACCTCGGCAAATTTGGCAGAGATTCCCGTTCCCGCAAAAGCGTCAAAAATAGCCCGTCCTTTTTGGATTTCTCTCTTCAGCCTGACCTCAATTTCCTCTCGGGTCAATCTTCCGGCCATAATCCATTCCTCCTCTAGCTTGCTTCTTCAACCTCGCCCTTTTTCTCACCTCTTTTGACCAAGTCTAGCACAAGGTTCACGAGCCCTTGGGGGGCATAGAGGATCGTAAGAATGTAGATGACTCCCAGAATCAGGAGCCAACGCTCGGTGTAGGCACTGATGAAATTTTTGAGGAAGACGATGATGCCTGCGCCCAGAGCGGGTCCCACCAATGTTCCCGGACCTCCCAGGATCACCATCAGGAAAAGTTCGAAGGAGGCGCCGAGTTCAAGGTCATGGGGGCTGACAAAGCCGTTGTAATAGGCCCAAAAGATGCCCGAGATGCCCCCGAAAGCCCCGGCCACGACATACGTCAGGTAGCGATGGAGCCAGGTGTCGTAACCCAGGATGCGCATACGGGATTCACTCTCGCGAATCCCCTTCATGCTATGGCCGAACGGAGAGCGGACGAACAGGGCCATGAGAACCAGACAGACGATAAAAACAACGAGGGTCACATAGTAAAAAGTGATCGGGTCTTTGAGGGAGATCGGCAGGCCGATATCCGGTCGGAGAATGCCCGAGATGCCGTTATCCCCTTTGGTCATGGTCACCCAACGGAAGGCAAGCCCCCAGAGAACCATTCCCAGGGCCAACGTGATCATCAGAAAATAGACCCCTTTGGAATGGGCAACCAAGAGGCCATAGACGGCGCTAATAATAATGGTCAGGACGATGGCCGTTAGGAGGCAGGGCCAAAATCCTGCATGATAGCGCGTCGAGAGAATGGCTACGACATAGGCCGCGACTCCGAAGAAACCCGCATGGCCAAAAGAGGGCATCCCCGAGTATCCCAGCAGAAGATCCAGACTCATGGCCAGGATGCCAAAGATCAGCATCTGGGTAATCAGGGTTACCCAGTATGAGGTAGTGAGAGGCGGCAAAACCGCCAGGATGAGGAAGACCAGGAGCCAACCCACAAGTTTGCCTTTTGCACCGAATAAAATATCCTTCATCTTACCCTCTTCCGAAGAGCCCAGTCGGCTTGATGGCCAGGACAATCGCCATGGGGGCGAATAGGGTGAAATAGGATAGTTCAGGGACAAGGGCCTTGCCAAAATTGTCGATCAAGCCCACCAGTAGGCTCCCCACCGCAGCGCCCTTTAAACTCCCCATTCCCCCTACGATGGTGACTACGAAAGCCAGAGGAAGGAACTCAAAGTCCACACCCGGATAAACCCCAAAGATGGGTCCACCCATAACCCCGCCGAAAGCAGCCAAGAAAGCGCCCATGGCAAACATGAGGCCGGAGACTAGGGGAACATTGACGCCCACTCCCCCGGCCATTTCATAATCGTCTACAGCCGCCCGCAGTTTGGCTCCGACCAGAGTTTTTTCATTAAACATCCAAAGGAGAATGGCCACGATCACCGCGATGAGGATGACGAAAAGCCTGTAGATCGGGAATACGACTCCATGCAGATCGATAGACCCTATTAAAAATGCTGGGGAGGGAAGATTATAAGGATCCCCCCCCCAGATCAGGAGGGCCAAATCGCGAAAAACCAAGGCGAACCCCATGGTCAGCATCATTTGGGGAAGATCCTGCAGGGGAAACTTGCGCAAAAAGATGCGTTCCATCGCCAACCCGATCACCGCGATGATTAAAGACCCGACGATTAATCCCAGGAGGAAGTTATGGGTGCGCGTAATGACCGAAAGCCCGATGTAGGCGCCCAACATGTAATAAGACCCATGGGCGACATTCACAATCTTCATCACCCCGAAGATGAGAGAGAGGCCGCTGGAAAGAAGGAAAAGCAGGGCCCCGAAGGAAAGACCGTTAAGTGTCTGGGTAAGCAAGAATCCCATCCGGTTTTCTCCTTTGATCCTTAAATCTGGCTTCGACGCCTTCGATTACGGGGAGCAATAATGATGGAATCGTAAAAAGGCGTCACTTTTTATCATTCCCCCTCACCCCCGCCCTCTCCCACCAGGGGAGAGGGCAAACATATTGGAATAAGAAAGAAATCCCCTCCCCCTTGAGGGGGGAGGGTGAGGGTGGGGGTGTTAATAACTTGATTCCGGCTTTCGCCGGAATGACGGAAATACGTCTTTTCAGACTTTTTACGAGATCATCAATAATAATATCCCCGTCCCCTACGGCTTAAGCGGGGGATACTCCCTCGAGTAGACGGGCTGCTTCAAGAACTCCTCGGGTTTGTACTTCCAGAACTGGGAAACGTTTGGATAGGTATAGACCACCGTATTCTGAAGCTCTCCGCCGACCCTTTCCACCTTCCGGATATAGACATTCTGAACCGGGTTTCCGTAATCATCCAACTTGAAAGTCCCGCGGGGGACATCCCGGAGCTCTACCTTTTTAAGAGCCTCCAGGAGCCGGCCTCGATTCTCCACATCCCCGTTGATGGCTTTAATGGCCTCCACAATCCATCTCGCCCCCGTGTAGGCCCCTTCAGAAAAATAAGAAGCAGCCTTCTTCGCCTTTTCCCGGAAAGCCTTCACGAATTTCTTGTTAGCCGGGTTGTCCAGGGCCTCGCTGTAGTGGAGGGCAGTGATAATCCCGATCGCTTCATCGCCCATGGAAGGAAGGGCATGTTCATCCGTGTTCGTCCCCCCCCCGATTACGGGGATTCTTGCCTTGAGGCCGAATTCCTGGTATTGCTTGGTGAACTGAAGCGTATAGCGGCCCGCGAAGAGGGCATAAATCCCATCAACATCCTTCGAAATCTGTGAAAGATAGGGACTGAAATCCGTCACCGTCAAAGGACACCATATCTTCTGAATAATCTTTCCACCCGCTTCTTCGAATGTCCTCTGGAAACCTCCTGCCGACTCCCACCCGAAAGCATAGTCCATCCCTATGACAGCTACTTTCTTGAATTTGAGGACCTGATAGGCGTACTCTCCGAGAGGATGATTGGGCTGGCTGCTATTCCATCCCGTACGGACGATCCATTTGGCCCTCTGCCGCTGGGTCAGATCATCCGGAGCCATGATGGGGTAGGTCATGGGGATTTCTTTGGAGTCGATGTAGGGCGCAACGGCATAGCCCGTGGAGGCCATCAGGCCTCCGGTCATGAGATGGACCCCGTCTTTTTCCACCAGCTTCCGGGTCTTCGTAAGGCTGTTCGCCGGGACCGCCTCGTCGTCCTCCACGATCAACTCAATCTTGCGGCCCGCTGCCTGGTATCCGATCTCTTCCAGATAGAGTTGAATCCCCATTAACATGTCTTTTCCATTGGCCGCCATCCCGCCCGAAAGGGCCGAGATGAAACCGATCTTGATCGGGCCTTTCGCCTGGGCCCCCGAAAGTGAAGGGGTGAAAAGAACGAACCCCGCCACCATGCCGATGATGATCGTTCGCATCGATATCTTGCTCATCTGATTTACCCCCTTTCAACTTTCAAAATTCCAAAATTGGAAATTATTTAGCCACAGAGGTCACAGAGAGCACAGAGATATGGAAGTAGAAAATGGAAAAGAATTTAACCCTTAACCGTCAAAACAGATTCCGCAACCGTTCGCCTTTTCCTTTTGGTTTTTGAACGTAAATCCCTCTGTGGCCTCGGTGATCACGCGCAGCGCGTGACAAATAAGTTTCTAATATTTTTGTCCTTGTCTAAAGGTTCTTATTCACAAACCTCTGAAGGGACCTCGGCATCCGGCAATCGGGAACGAGGGCGGGTGCGGAAAGGGCCACTTCCACGGCCAGTTCCGCCCCCTTCTTGTAGATGGCTTTACACGACTTCTCGTTGTCGATCTTGTGGTAAAAAGGCCGGAGCATGGCGCAGCATTTTCCCCCCAGCTCATCCTGAAAGCGCTTGTGCAAATGGGCGGAGAGGTGACTGATACAATCGAACCGGACTTTGGACGGCTCCGTTCGCCCGTAGAGGATGCCGAGGATGAGGACTCCGGAGGCCAGGGCGCCGCACATGCACCCGGTGGGGATCCCTTCCATTCCTT
>Ga0315285_10002447_pt1 | contig 19380 bp, 18 predicted proteins | sample YL17G09_36_MG_FD_203698 | JGI IMG/M metagenome (GOLD analysis project Ga0315285, IMG submission 203698) | Sediment microbial communities from Yellowstone Lake, YNP, Wyoming, USA - YL17G09_36 | ecosystem: Environmental > Aquatic > Freshwater > Lake > Sediment | place: USA: Wyoming | collected...
CCCAGATAGTGGAATCAACGGGGATCGTTACCTCGCTCCTGATCCAGCATATTAACTGAATTTTACTTGTCCCATCTGCGGAAGGAGGCATGAAATCAATCTGCTTAACCTGCCCCACATCAACGCCGGCAAACCTGACGGGTGCTCCTAATTTTATGCCGTTGACAAAACTAAATGTAAAATTGACCCGGTAACCCGAAGACCAAGTTTTAATTCCGCCGATGGATAAGACAAAAATGGTTAAAATTACAATAGCTATGAAGACAAAAAATCCCACCTTTAATTCCAATTTGGTTTTTCCGAATGTCATTGTTGCCTCCTATCCAAGCCCTTCTGTTATCGGGCCAGCACTTAAACCATTTATGAACTGATGAACCACGGCGTCTTTAGAGCCTTGAATCTCGGCAGGGCTTCCCTCGGCAATGATCTTTCCCTGATACATCATCGCTATTCTATCCGCAATTTTATAGGCGCTTTTCATATCATGCGTTACTGCTATTGAGGTAACCTTTAATTTATCATGGAGAATCTTTATTAACTCATTTATGGCATCGGCAGTAATCGGGTCTACTCCGGTGGTCGGTTCATCATAAAGTAGAATCTGCGGCTTTATGCATAATGCGCGCGCAAGGGCAACGCGCTTCTTCATGCCGCCGCTTAACGCAGAAGGCATTTTATCCTCAATGCCGCTTAGGCCGACCAGATGCAATGATTCTTTGATTCTTTCCTCTAATGTTTCCCTGCTAAAATGATTGTGCTCAATAAGTCCGAAGCCGACATTTTCACCCACAGTCAGGGAATCAAAGAGCGCGCCGCCCTGAAAAACATAACCTATCTTCATCCGCAGCGCATCCAATTCCCCCTGGCTCAACTTGGCTACGTCCTTGCTATCAACTAAAACTCTTCCCCTCTCGGGCTTAAGGATTCCTACGATATGCTTAAGCAGGACCGTTTTTCCGCAGCCGGAGCGGCCGATAATCACGCAGGTTGAGCCGGTATTTATCTTTAAGCTCAGCTCATCCAAAACTTTTTGCTCCCCGAAAGATTTTCTTAATCCCTGTATTTCTATCATGGAAAAATGAAATAGAATAATGCCGTGAAGAAACAGTCGCAGGCGATGATCATGATAAAAGATATGACCACGCAGCGCGTGGTGGCGCGACCCACCCCCTCTGCTCCTCCCTCCACATTAAAACCTTCGTAACAAGAAACCAAGGCAATAATCATGCCGAAGAATATCGTCTTAAACAGCCCGGTAAATAAATCTTTATATAAAAGCGCTTCTGCGGTAACGCGCAGGTACAAGTTTGAGGATATCCCCAGTTTAAATACGCAGATAAGGTAGCTTCCGAAAATGCCTATTGCGTCAGCATATAATGTTAACAAAGGCAGCATTAAACTTAAGGCCAGGAAACGGGGCACCACCAGATATTTTATTGGACTGGTAGCTAGCGTCTCCAATGCATCTATCTGTTCAGTCACCTGCATGGAGCCGATTTCCGCGGTAATCGCAGCGCCAACCCTTCCTGCGACCACAAGCGCAGTGATCACCGGGCCCAGCTCCCGCACTACGGAAAGCGCAACGAGGCTGGCAATATACATCTCAGAGCCCAGCCGCTGCATAAAATAGGCGGTCTGAAGCGCAAAGATAAAGCCAATGAACAGGCCGACCAATGAAACTATTGGCAAGCTCTCATAACCTGACTTTCTTGCCTGTTCAAAAATACGGTTTAATTTTAACGGCGGCGTAAATGCCAGATGAAATGTCTGAAGGGATAAATTACTCAATCCGCCGCAGAAATATAAAAATATAAGTATCCTTCGGCCTAAATCTGTAAAAAAATTGCTTATCATTGTTCAAAAATCAACTCACCGTTCCTGCGCGAGACTTTCACGTGAGTGCCTTCCTTAAATTTCTTGGAGATTATCTCCTGGGCCAGCGGATCCTCTAAGAATCTCTGTATCGTTCTTTTGAGGGGCCGGGCGCCAAACACCGGATCAAAGCCCTTTTCAATCAGGAATTCCTTTGCTTCAGGAGCAACTTCCAGGGCAATCTTCTGCTCCTTTAGCCTATCAGCGACGTAACCAACCTCAATATCAATGATGCGCTCTAGATCCTCTTTGACCAGAGGATGGAAGACGATGATATCGTCTATGCGGTTTAAAAACTCCGGTTTAAAGGTGCGCTTTACTTCCTCAAGCAGCCTGTCCTTCATCTCCTGATATGTGATTTCCTCCTTTTGCGTTTTAAATCCCAATGAGCCGGTTTTACGGATCAGCTCTGCGCCAACATTGGAGGTCATAATTACTACACAATTTCTAAAATCCACTTTCCTACCGAAACTATCTGTGAGCCGGCCATCCTCAAATACCTGCAACAGCAGATTAAAAACATCCGGATGCGCCTTCTCAATTTCATCTAATAATATAACTGAATATGGCCTGCGCCTTACTCTTTCAGTCAGTTGCCCTCCCTCTTCGTAACCCACATATCCTGGAGGCGCACCAATGAGACGGGAGACATTGAATTTCTCCATGTATTCTGACATATCCAGCTGCAAAAGCGCATCCTCATCTCCGAACATAAACTCAGCTAATGCGCGCGCAAGCAGGGTTTTTCCCACGCCTGTGGGCCCTAAAAATATAAACGAGCCGATAGGCCTCTTGGGATCTTTGATACCTGCACGTGAACGCCTGACTGCATGGGCAATCGCCGAGATTGGCTCATCCTGGCCCACCACGCGCTTATGCAGTTCCTCTTCTATCTTCAGTAATTTTTCAGATTCCTTTTCTTCAAGTCTGATTATGGGTATACCGGTCCACTGGGCGACAATCTTGGCAATATCTTCTTCATTCAACTCGGGCCGCATCTTATCCTTTGCCTGTGACCACTCGCGGTTCTTCTGCTCCAATTCCTGGCGCGCGATGCGCTCCTGATCTCTTAAGCCGGCAGCCTTTTCAAAATCCTGGCTCTTAATAAAGGCCTCTTTTTCCTTTCTTAAATTCTCCACCTTCCCTTCCAATACCTTTATTTCCGGCGGCACGACCAGCACATTCAGCCGCGCGCGCGATCCTGCCTCATCCATTATGTCAATCGCCTTATCCGGAAGGAATCTGCCTGAGATATAACGGTCAGATAACTTTGCTGCTGCCTCCAAAGCATCGTCGCGAAAGGTCACGCGGTGGTGCGCCTCATACTTATCGCGCAGGCCTTTTAATATCTCAATGGTTTGATTAACTGAAGGCGGCTCAACCATGATTGTCTGGAACCTGCGCTCAAGCGCCGCGTCCTTTTCAATATATTTTCTGTACTCATCCATGGTGGTTGCACCTATGCACTGCATTTCTCCACGGGACAGTGCTGGCTTTAAAATATTTGAGGCATCAATTGCGCCTTCAGCAGCACCGGCTCCGACCAGCGTGTGCAACTCATCAATAAAAATAATCACATCCTGAGAGCGCTTTATCTCTTCCATCACTGCCTTGATCCTTTCCTCAAACTGGCCGCGGTATTTTGTGCCGGCAACCATCAAAGCAAGGTCAAGGATAACCATGCGCTTGCCTCTTAATATTTCAGGCACATTTCCGGCGACAATCTGCTGGGCAAGGCCTTCAACTATGGCTGTCTTTCCCACTCCTGCCTCGCCTAACAAAACCGGATTATTCTTGGTGCGCCTGCTTAAGATCTGGATCACGCGTTCAATCTCCGGCTGGCGGTCAATCACCGGGTCAAGCTTGTTTTCCTTTGCCAAAGCTGTCAGGTCGCGTCCAAAAGCATCCAAGGCCGGGGTCTTGCTTTTTACCGCCGGGCCTGCGCCCATTCCGGGTATTGCAGAACCCAAGAGTTCCATTACTTCGCTTCTTACCGTATTTAAATCAAGGCCTAAGTTCAATAATACCTGAGAGGCAATGCCTTCACCTTCGCGGATTAAACCTAAAAGCAGGTGCTCTGTTCCGATGTAATTATGTCCTAAAGCGCGTGCCTCTTCAGCTGCCAGCTCCAGCGCCTTTTTTGCGCGCGGGGTAAAAGGTATGTCGCCGATAATCTGGGTAGTCGGCCCGGGCTGCACCAATTTTTCAATCTCAAGGCGGATATTCTCAAGAGACACTCCTAACTTCTGCAGCACCGCTGCTGCCACGCCTTCTCCTTCGCGGATGAGGCCCAAAAGTATATGCTCTGTTCCGATGTAATCGTGATTAAAGCGCCTTGCCTCCTCCTTTGCCAGAATAACTACCTTCCTTGCTCTTTCAGTAAATCGATTAAACATTTTTTCCTCCGTCAGTCCATAGTCCACAGACCATAGACCACAGTTCTCTGTGGACTGTTGACTGTGGACTGTTGACTTTTCATACTTCTAATTTATTGCGAATTAGCTCCGCTCTTTTTACATCCCTTTCTTCTGAAGAAAGTTTTTTATTCTCTATCTTTTGCAGGTGCGCCGGCCGAATAATGATAAACAACTCATTCAGAATGGCGCGGTTGATATCTTTGACCATCCCTAAATCGCAGCCGAGCCTGACCATGGACAAGAGTTCTATTGTCTCCTGGCTTGATATGATACGCGCGCTCTTTAAGATTGCGAGGCTGCGATTAACCCTGTCTTCTAAAAGCGGCCTGTTTTTAGAGAGGATCGTCTCCCTTGCCTGATTTTCCTGCTCAATAATCTGGCGGATAACGCCGTTGATATTATTGATAATTTCATCTTCACTTGAGCCGAGAGATACCTGATTGGAAATCTGGAAAAAGTTTCCTTGCGCCTGTGTGCCTTCGCCGTAAAGCCCGCGCGTATTAAAACTTAGCTTTGAAATCGCGGCCAATACCCGGTCAATCTGGCGCGTCATCACCAGCGCCGGCAAATGCAGCATTACTGAGCCGCGCATGCCTGTGCCGGTGTTGGTGGGACAGGCAGTCAAATATCCCCAATCCGACAGAAACGCAATGGGCAGCTCTTTTGCTAGGGCATCATCTATCTGGCCAATAATATTCCAGGCCTCAAAGAGATTAAAGCCGGACTGCATCACCTGCATTCTAAGGTGATCCTCTTCATTAATCATTATGGCCACAATCTCTTCATCATCAATTACAATTGCCTTATGATTCGTCTTCTGGGCATGCTCCAGAGACATAAGGTGGCGCTCAACCAAGAATTGTTTGTCCACGCTGTCTAAAACATCTAGCCGAAAGATAGTCGCTCTTTTTAGAAAAGTCACCTTTGCAATGGCCTCCTCAATCGCCTTTAAGTTCTGCTCCCCCTGTTTTTTATTCGCCCAGTGTGGAAAAGGGGTCTTAAATAAATTCCTGGCCAGGCGGATACGGCTTGAGATTACAATATCCGAACTCGGGCCTGTGCCTTTGAGCCACTCACTGGTGTGTTTTAATAAATCATTTAGATTCATTTTGTTGTTTTTTCTCCAACTCTTTTATCTGGTCGCGCAGCTTTGCCGCTTCTTCAAATTCCTCTTGCTCAATTACCTTTTGCAGACGGTTGCGCAACTCCTGCAGGTCTATCTTTTTCTTTAAGACCCTGCCCACCTTAACCGGAGATTTTCCGACGTGCTGGACCGAACCATGGATCCTCTTTAAAAGTGGCGCAAGGTATTTTTTAAAGGCAGTGTAGCATTCACTGCATCCTAAGCGGCCTATCTTTCTAAAATCCGCGAAAGTAAGCCCGCAGTTCGGGCATTTAACGCTCACAGCAGCTTCTGCATCTTTTTTGCCCGGCTTGCCGAATTCCGCAAGCCCTGCTAAAAGGTCGCTTAAGCCAAACTGGGATTCCATCTGCGCGCTTTTCTGGCGCGCACACTCCTCGCACAGATGCAGTTCATTCATCTGGTCATCAATGATCTCAGTCAGGTGCACAGTTGCCTGATTCTTAGCGCAGATATCGCAGAGCATTTTAATATCGCACTCCCTCTTTCTTGGTCAGCTCCTTAAACTTCTTCATTAGGCCCAAAGTAATCTTTCCGGGCTTGCCTGCGCCGATAATGCGTCCGTCAACCTTGACAACAGGAATAATCTCCGCTGCTGTACCGGTTAAGAAGCACTCATCAGAAATATAGAGTTCGTGGCGTGTAAACACATGCTCATGGCGTTCGATTCCGCTCGACTTAGCAATATCCAACACTGTATCGCGCGTCACACCCCTTAAAGCGCCCATACATTCGGGCGGAGTATAAAGTTCGCCGTCGTCCACAATAAAAACATTATCCCCTGTGCACTCAGCAACATAACCCTGGTCATTCAACATAAGTGCCTCTTCATAACCCAAATTTGTCGCCTCAATCTTTGCCAAGATATTATTCAGGTAATTTAAACACTTGATCTGCGGATTCAGCGCTTCATGAGAATTCCTGGCTGTGGCAACAGTGATAATTTCCATGCCCTCTTTATATAACTTTTCTGGATAAAAGGCTATTCTGTCAGTGATGATAATCGTTGAGGATTTGCCGATGCACTTTCTGGGATCAAGGCCCAGGTCCCCTTCACCGCGCGTTGCAATAACGCGGATATAAGCATCCTCTAGTTTATTCTCTTTTAAAGTTTGAATAACCGCCTTTATCATCTGCTCTTTGCTCATATTTATCTTAAGCATAATGCTGTGCGCAGATTCATAAAGCCGGTCAATATGCTCCTGCAATTTAAAAACCAGGCGATTGTAAGAGCGGACCCCTTCAAACACCCCGTCTCCATAAAGCAACCCGTGGTCAAATACCGAAATCTTCGCTTCGCTCTTCTCGTAAAATTTTCCGTTCATATAGACTTTCATAATACCCCCCCCTGTCTTACGACTTCTGTGATTGCTTCGCCCCTTGCTTCGGTCGGGGCTCGCAATGACACTGAAAAAAGTCATTGCGAGGAGTCCCACGAAACATTTGGACGACGAAGCAATCCCTATTCCAATACTCCGTCTCTTAAATGATAAACTTTGTCCGCCAGCTTCGTTAATTCAATATTATGCGTGACCAGGACCACGGTCATCTGGTTCTCTAAATTTATTTTCTTGATTGAAGAAATGATCTCTTCGCCGGTTTTGGAATCCAGGTTTCCTGTGGGCTCATCACAAAGAAGCAGGCTCGGTCTGTTGATAAGGCCGCGTACGATCGCCACTCTCTGCTTTTCTCCTCCGGAAAGCTGAGCAGGAAAATGGTTAATTCTCTCTGCCAAACCCACTTTTTCTAAAAGTTCCAAAGCTTGTCTTCGTAACTCGTAACTCGTAACTCGTAACTCGTAATTAATTAAAGAAGGCATCAGCACATTTTCTAAGACTGTAAATTCCGACAGAAGATGATAGAATTGAAAGACAAAGCCAATTTTTCTGTTTCTTATCTTAGAAAGCCCTGAATCGCCTAGGGCATAAATATTTTCTCGCTGGAAAATAACCTCCCCCTTTGTCGGAGCATCCAATCCACCCAGAATATGTAAAAGCGTGGATTTTCCGGCGCCTGAAGGGCCGACTATTGAAACAAACTCACCCTTCTCTATAGTTAAATCTACACCCTTTAAAACTTCTAATTCCTTTTTGCCGTTGTGGTAAACTTTATGAATATTTTTAGCCTCTAACATTACTCGTACCTGAGTGCTTCAACCGGCTCAAGCCCTGCTGCCTTAGCCGCCGGATAAATGGTGGAGACCAAAGTAATGGCCATTGCAGCGCCAATAATCAGCGCAATATCCGGCCAAAGCTCAATTGAAACCGGAAGCCTGTCCAGATAATAAATATCCTGAGGTAATTTTATAAACTGGTATTTTTTAAGTAAAGTGCAAAGTCCGACGCCGCCAAGGGAGCCAAATAAAGTCCCTAATCCTCCGATTATCAGACCCTCAAAGGTAAAGATTCTTCTTATTCCGGATGAAGTCATGCCCAAGGCCTTTAATATGCCGATATCCTTGGTTTTATCCACGACCAAGACTATTAATGTGCTGATAATGTTAAATGAAGCAACCAGCACGATCAAAGTCAGGATGATGAACATGGCTAACTTTTCTAATTTTAAGGCGGCGAAAAAGTTCTGGTTCGCCTCCATCCAGGTCTTGAGGCTATAGTTGTAACCCAAAATACTTGCCAGCTCATCCCTGACTTTATCGGCTAAATAAAGGTTGTCAATCTTAATAGCAACTGCGCTTATCTGACCAGGTGCGCCTAAAATAGCCTGTGCGCTCTCCAAATGCATAAAGGCCAGGTTCAAATCATAATCGTACATCCCGGAATTAAATATCCCCACGACTTTTAGATTATGCTGCTTGCCGAGTGGAGAATAAATAAGAATCTGCGAACCAAGCCCTGCCCCTAAATAAACAGCCAATTCCTTGCCGATGATTATTCCGTTCTCTCCCAGATTATTAATATCACCGGCAACCAGATACTGTTTTATCTTGGTGACCTGAGTCTCTGTTTTTGGATCTATTCCCTTGAGGCCGACGGCAAAGAATCTGTTTCTTTCTTTGATTAAGACCTGCCCCTGAATATACGGCGTCATTGCCTTTACATGAGGATTTGGCGTGATTTTTTTTACAATATTAGCGTATTCATTATTATCTATCCCCTTGTAACTCGATAATGTAATATGTGAATAATTACCGACGATTTTATCGCGCAGATCCTTGTCAAAGCCGGTCATTACTCCGATAACTACAATCAGGGCTGTAACACCTATCGCCACGCCCAGAATAGAAATAACGCTGATCAGGGAAATAAACTTCTCTTTTCTCTTAGTCATTAAATATCGCCAGCTTATGAATAGTTCGGTTTTCATCTATCCCTATTTCTCCGGTCGTAGCAACGGGAATAAAATCACCTCACGAATCGATGGCTGATCCGTCAATAGCATCACTAACCTGTCAATTCCAATCCCCAAGCCGCCCGCAGGAGGCATGCCATGCTCAAGCGCAAGACAATAATCCTCATCCACATTTTTTTTCTCCTCAGCTTTTAACTCCTTAATCTCCTCCTCAAACCGCCTCCTCTGCTCAATAGGGTCGTTTAACTCTGAATAGGCATTGCCTATCTCTAATCCTGCGATATAGAGCTCAAACCGCTCAGAGACCAAGGGATTGTCTTTTTTATTCTTTGCCAGAGGGCAAAGATTGCTAAAATAGTCAGTGACAAAAGTGGGGTTCACAGACATCTCCTGCTCCAAAATATCCTCGATCACCTTAGCGACCTGTGAACGCGTAAGCTTAGCTGCGTCTTTAGCAAACCCTTTTGAGTGTAACTTTTTTAACATTGACTCTGGCTCGTCGCTGGGAAAAATATCAAATTTTTCTTTTACAATCTGCGCAAAGGAGCGCCTCTGCCAAGGCGGAGTCAAATCTACTGTTTTTCCCTGATAGCTAAATTTGATATCGCCGAATACTTCGCGGCAAACAGAAACAATTAAATCCTGAGCCAACTGCATCATATCCTCATAATTTGCATAAGCAGTATAGGTCTCAAGCATGGTAAATTCAGGATTGTGCCTGGTGGAAACACCCTCGTTACGGAAAGAGCGATTTATCTCATAAACCCTATCAAAGCCGCCGACTAAAAGTCGCTTAAGATACAATTCCGGCGCAATCCTCAGGTATAAATCCATACTATATTCATTATGAAAGGTCTTAAAAGGCCTGCCTGCTGCGCCGCCGGGGATATCATGCATCATAGGAGTTTCAACTTCCAAAAAACCCTGTTTATCCAGAAAATCCCTGATTGCTTTAATGCTCTTCGAGCGCGCCACGAATACCTTTCGCACATCATCATTTGAAAGCAAGTCCAGGTAGCGCTGTCGGTAGCGTAAATCTACATCTTTTAATCCATGCCACTTTTCCGGAAGAGGCCTGAGTGCCTTGGCTAAAACCGAGAATTTCTCTACCTTTACAGAAGGCTCGCCGGTTCGAGTTTTAAAAAGCTCGCCTTCCGCACTGATAATATCTGCAATGTCTATATCTTCAAGAAGAGCAAAAGCTTCCTCTCCCACAATATCTTCCTTGATGTAAAGCTGGATCTTGGCTCCCGAATCTTTTAAATCAAGGAAATTGGCCTTGCCATGTTGACGCCTAGCTGTGATCCGGCCGCAAAGGCTTACTTTCTTGCCCTCCTGAAAGTCGCTTAGCACCTCTCCAACAGCGGTACAGCTGGGTGCCTTGCTGGGGTATAAGCCCGCGCCTTTTGCCTTAAGGGCCTCTAATTTCTGCTTTCTCTGTTGTATTATTTCATTCAGCTCCATAACTTTGTGATTATAGCTTAAATTAGCGCCTGTGTCAACCAAAGATAAACCCCGTTATGCACGAAAAACGGGGTTTATCACCTCCGGCAAGGCCTAACTTTACATTTTAGGTTCAACTTGAAATGTAAACTTAAGCTCTATATTCAGAAAGCCGTTTTATGCGCTTGAGCATATCAGGATGGGTGCTTAGCAATTCTAATAATCTATCTCCAAAACCAAGCTGGATTTTCCTGTTTCTCAACAACTCCAGTTCATTCGGGTCAATTGTGCCGCTTTTGTCCAGATCAAGCTGGCTAAGTTCCCTGATTTCAATCATGGCTCTTGAGGGGTCATTGACAAAGAACGCCTTCAGGCCCTCTGCCTCCTTCAAGGAATCCTTGTTCATGCGCGCAGAGCCATAAACGAGTTTGTAGAGGCTCGAAGCTAAGCTCGAAGGGCTGTTACCCAGAAGAACAGAACCCTTATCCGCAAAATACTCGCGTATGCGAGAGGCATAAAGCACAAGCAGGTTGGTGATGAAATAAAATAGGAACGCGACGAGCCCGATCAGGACAGTGTTACCTCCCCTGTCATCGCGCCTGCGGCCGAAAAATAAAAATTGCCAGGCAATCCGGTACATAATCATCGGGATAACTGAAAGAAGCGTGATAGTCAGGACATCGCGGTTCTTAAGATGCGTTAATTCATGGCCCAAAACCGCCCTTAACTCATCTTCATTCAATAAATTCAGTATCCCCTGCGTCACGCATACACGGCCGTCTTTTATGCTCCTGCCAAAGGCAAAAGCATTGGGAATCGGAATTTGTGCTACACCGATCCTTGGAACAGGAATCTGCGCCCTCAACGCAAGATGCTCCACGGTCTGAAACAGGCGCGGGTTTTCTTCCCTCTTTAGGTACCTAACCCGCATGGTCCACTCCACAATCTTCGGGCCGATCATGTATTGGATAAATATCAAAATCAAGGATATCCCGAGGTAAAAATAGAAATTGCCTATCCCCAGATACGTGCCAATCGCTACCATAACCGCATAAATTATGGCAAAAAGAATCCCCAGCAATAACCACATCCTTAATTGTAAAGACCACATATTCTCGCCTCCTTATATTTACTTTCTTAGCGTAAAGTGTAAAGCGAAAAACGCAAAACCATAATTTAAAACTCAAAACGTTTTAAGTTTTGCGTTATAGTTTTACGCTCTACGCTTTTAGCTTTACGCTCATTTTATTACATCCGCCTTTATTGTAAACCTAATCACTGGATTCTCAATGCTGTCTGTATTGACGTAAATATACTGCTGCACCGAGCCTGAATAGCCGGTTGAATCAAACTTGACCTCGATTAAAGTGCTCTCTCCGGGCTCAAGATTTTTCTTTTTGACCTCCGACACTGTACAGCCGCAAGAGGTATTCACTTCTTTAATATTAAGTGGTTTTGTAGAATCGTTTTTCAAAATAAATTCATGCTTCAAGACCTCTGCTTCCTTTACCTGGCCAAAATCCCAGGTAAACGGATCAGCTGCTTCTGCCTCAACCGCTGGACTCTCCTCTTCCTGCGTATATTGTTGTGCAAAACAGCCTGAAAAAGAAAACAGCAGCATGAATAAAATCAAAAGGTACGCCTTATACATTACGCCCTCCAGATTAAAAATACGCCTAAGGCAAAAAATATCACTGCCATAAATATCTTTATGCCCAACAGGTGCTTCTTTAAGAACTTTGCAAACTGCATAGAGGTGACTCCCATTAAGGCCAACATGAATATTATCAATAGGGGTACGATAAACATAAAATTATAAAGTAAAAGATATCCCAAGGCATGAATTTTGAGCGGGGTTGTCTTCAAAACAAAGGTTATCGTCGGAAGATACAGCTGCCCGGTACAGACAGCTTCTAAAAGCGAAACCAAAAAACCGGTTACCAGTGCGCTCAAAAGCAATCTAAAAATATGCGGCCTGAGGACTACAGAGTCTTTGCTTTTGCGGTAATGGGCGCCGACAACGAAGTGAATCTGATTTTTTACTGCCTGCGGCAGCTGTAAAACCATACCTTCGGTGCTTCCGGTTCTCTTGTATTTGGCGAAATCATAAAGGGATAGCAAACCTAAGACAATACTAAACACCCCGATTAAAATATTCAGAGTCCTGGTGACAATCCAGAGCCCCTTCAGCCGGTAAAAAACATCAAATAAGCCAAGGCCAAGCAAAAAATAGGTAAGAAAAACCGCAAAGATAAAGGATAGCCCAATAACAATCAATTCTTTTTTTCTATATCCCTGTAAGGCAAGAAATGAGACAAAAAAGACAATCACTGTAAAGGCACAGGGGTTAATCCCGTCGGCAAGGCCGGCGCTGACAATGGTAAAGGGCTTAAAGGTCCTAAAGTATGCGACAAGGTCAATTGCCTGAAGTCCTCCCTCCCTCTTTTGTCTGCTCAAGGACTTGGCTATAAGACCCCTCAAGCTGTTCTTGATGCTCTCTACCCCTTCCTTGCCGTTTAAGAATCCTCCCTCAGAGAAAAAAACAGGCACAATGATTTCTAGATTCTTATTGTATTTCTCTCTCAATGCCAAAAGGAGCTTATAATTTTCAATATCGCTTATATCCCGATACTCAATCTCAATTCTTTTCCCGAACTCTTTCTCTATTTCCGGCAACACTTGGCGTTTTACTTCCTTGCATTTATGGCAGCTGGGAGAAAAGAAAACAATCAATTTAGGAATACCGCGGACTTCTTCCTGCGCACAAACTAAAGCAGGGGCTGATAAAACTGCTAATAAATAAAGTGCAATGAAAAAGGATTTACGGAATCGCATAGGTAATCTGATTTTTATTTAGCTGGTACGGAAGTTTGCCCTATCGGAGGCGGCTGTGTCTTCTTTTCAATCTGGCGCAAATTATAGATGGCCTGGCCGTACTCAGGGCTGGTTTCAGAGATTTTCTCAAATGCCTTCTTCGCTTCGCCATAACTGCCGAGAACCATATAAACCTGCCCTAAATTAAACTGAGCACGCTCAAATTGAGGCTTAATCTTCACCGCTTTGCGGAACTCTTGTAAGGCATTGGCGTACTTGCGTAATTTCCAATAACACCAGCCTAAATTGTTGTGGGCAAAAGCAAAATCCGGGTCTATTTTTGTTGCCCGGCGAAACGCTAGCAGGGCTTTTAACGTTTGGTTTTCATCAGTAAGAACGTACCCTAAATTATAATTCACCAGAAGTGAGTTGCGGTTAATAGAAAGATACCTCTCGCATTCTTTAATTGCTTCTTTAGGCAATTTCAGATGATAATATACATAACCGGCATTAACACTCACCATTTCTATTCTGGGGGAAAGCTTCACTGCGCGTTCTGCAAAAGTCCTTGCCTTGTCCTCGTCTTTGAGCCAAAGGTAGGCGATGGCCTTGCCAACATAGGCAACTCCGTCATCCGCCCTGACCTCCAAGCCTTTGTCAAAATACTTATCGGCCTCTTTAAACATTGGTTCAGACAACAAAGTGCGGCCCTCTCTAAGCGAGTTGTATCCTTTCTTAAGATATTCCCAGCCGATATTGCGGAATGTCACCTTTTCTATTTGCCTGACAACGGCAGAGTCTTGAAACAAAGCTTTGGCTTCCTCAAAAACCTTCTTTGCCTTTTCTAAGTCGCTCAAGTCATAAAGATTGATGTAGCCGGCCTGAAAAGTAGCCAGCTGCGCAAATTCCTCGCGGGGATACTTTCTGCCTATTTCCCGGAAAAGGCCTTCCGCCTTCTCGAGCTCTCCCTTTTTCTTAAAACAATCTGCGATCTGATACTCAGAGTAAGAACTTAATTCTTTATCTTCTGATTTGGCAAGCACATCAAACTGTTTGAGGGCCTCTTCATAGTTGCCGCGGTATTTTTCGTTCCAGGCAATGTTAAAGAGCGATTTCTTGGCTAGACCTGTGGCGGGGTCAACCTCAGCTGCCTCCTGGAATGCCTCTCTTGCCTTGGTAAAATCCTTAAGCTTGGTGTAAACAGTTCCCAGCTCAAAGTAGGCCCTCTGAATCTGAATCTTGTCGGTGAGCGTTGCAATGTATTTGCTTAAGTACTTTGCCTCGCTTTCAAGCTTTGCCTTGGAAAACTTAGCCCCCATGGGATTAAAGAGCCTGCCGATAAAATTACTCAGGGCAACCATGACCACTGGCCGCTTCTGTTCCTTTTTGGCAACCACGCCTTCAAGGAGGAACTTCACATCTCTAATCTGCTCTTTGTCCTTTACGTTAGAGAGTATATCCTCGGAAAACTCAAGACCTGAAAGTATATCCTTGGCGAGTTCAAGCTTTGAGACATCTGCGGCCTTCAGCTGGGGAGCAGATACCTCTGTCAGAACCGAGTAGTCTAAAATCTTAGCTAGCCGCTTTGCGTCGTCGATAGTCTTGATGTCCCCTGCTTTATCCAGGACGATTTTGATGTTGACGAGGGAGTAATCAACCAGGTAGGCGTTGTATCCCAGGAAGAAAACCACCGCAGCAACCACTACAATCCATACCTTGTAGGTTTTTGCCAAAAATTTAAGGAATCGGTTTTTCATAAATCCTCCAGCTAACTAGAAAAAAATACTATTTTTTTTCTGAAAAGATAAGTGAGGATAAAAATATTAAGCATGGTGTTCAAAAGAATGACGAAGAGCTGTGCTGGAGAATATACGAGTAATCCGTAAAGGCCGACAATACGCACGAGCGTATGGCCGAAACCCATACTCTCCAGGAAACTGCTAACATTGTTTATAATAAAATATACGTGGAAAAAAAGCGCCAAAAACCAGGCATCTTTCTTCAGTATTCTTAATCTAAAGCCAAGATACAAAGGAATAAAGATTAATCCGAATCTGATTATCCATGTCAGCAAAATTCCCGCCTCTTTGCCCAGTATCAGAATCCGGTTTTCAAATAGCGCCAGAGACAGAAGATACAAGGCTACATTTACGAAATAGATGTAACAGAGCCGTTTAATGCCCATCGGCGTCTCTCTTTTCATGTTTTTTATTGTATCAGAACTGCTCCCAGGGTCAATAAGTATTTGACAGCCGCAGACATTTATAATAAACTACAAACATGGCAATGAGGCTGACCCTCCAGAACCGCATTACCACGCTGATGATCATCTCTTCCATCCTGCTCATCAGCGCCTTTACCTTTATACAGCTCAATAACCAGCTCAGCAACATCAACCGCTACAACTCCTACAAGGCAAACCTATCAGTTGTTATTGTAAAAAACAGCTTGGAGGCAGTGCTTAAAAAGGCAGGCACTGCTGACCCTTCCGAATTCATGCAATCAAGCCTGGCAATGCTCAAGAAATCGGAAGTTTTTGAGGATGCCCTTGTCTTTGATAAAGAGGGTAAAATTATTGCCTCAACGGAAAAAAGCCTTATTGGCGGAATAGTGCGCTCTAAAGACGAGGTAAAGTGGCAGGATTTGGAATCCCTGCAGAAAGAAGACAAATGGTCTGTGCCCGAGGTTGACAATTTAAGGCGTTCGCTCAATATGTATCTTGCGCTTAAGATTGGGCCGCAGGAGCCAATTGCCTATATTGCGAAGTTGTCTTTTTCCCTCGGAAATATTCAGGAGGCCTTCGCGGAAGTTTACCGGCCTGTGATTATCAGCGTAATTGTTATCATCCTCTTAAATATATTGTTCGGCTATCTTTTTTCCAAAACAGTTATCGGCCCTGTTAAGATGTTAAATAATATTACCAAGGTTATCGCCTCAGGCGACCTTTCCGCAAGGACGGATATCCGCACCAATGACGAATTGCAGGAGCTGGGCGAGACTTTCAATTATATGACGGTAGAATTGATTAAAATGAAGGAGCGCGCGGAAAACGCCAACCCCCTGACAAAATTACCCGGTAATATCGTGATTCGCGAGCAGACTGAAAAAAGAATCGCAGAAAACCAGAAATTCGTGGTTATTTATTGCGATCTGGATAACTTCAAGGCATTTAATGATAAATACGGGATTGAAAAAGGTGATGAGGCCATAAAATTGACTGCGCAGGTATTTAAGGATGCAATGAAGATAAAAGGAAATCTCGATGACTTCATCGGACACGAGGGCGGGGATGATTTCATATTACTGACCACGCCTGAGAAAGCCCAGGATGTAGCTGACTATATCATCAACGAATTCGCCAAGCGCATAAGAAGCTTGTACAGTCAGGAAGATTTAACCGCAGGCTTTATCATCGCCCATGCGCGGGATGGCTCAGTAAAACAATTTCCGATAATGACCATCTCTCTTGCAGGAGTTAGCAATGAATTCCGCCCGGTAACTAGCTATGCAGAGGTAACCAATATTGCTGCGGATTTAAAAAAGAAGGCTAAAGCTACAGGCGGAAGCGTGTTTGTGATAGATAAAAGGGCGGTATAATTATTTGTAGCGGATTGACTCAACCAGCTTTCTTAAAATTTCTTTATTCTGTGCGTAGGTTTCAGGCTGGGAAAAGAGCGCAATAACATACCCTTTCAGCCTACCTTCACCAGGCCTGCTTAGAAAATAGCCTTCGTAGTAAGTCTGTTTTCTCTCCGATAATATATCCTCATAAGAATAGGCAAGCTGATAATAGGTAAGTTTGCCTATTGGCACCAGGTGGTCTGCAAACCTTGCGCCCTCCTTAGTAAGCATATCCACCAGCTCATCATAGGATTGTTTAGGGTCCTTGGTGGTCCTATTAATCCATATCTCATCAAGGCCTTTCTTGAGGATAGTCACCGGCTCAGTATAGATCTGATCCCAGGTGATATGTGTTGCCTCCCAGCCTTCAGGAAAATAATAGCTGGTATGGGTGACCTTATCCTCGTAGCGCTTGCTTATCTTCGGATAAAGAAAAACGAAAGCAAGACTTATCCCGATAATTACTAAAACAAGAATAACTTTTGACTTTTTCATCGCGCTCTTTTACTTTTTTAGTGCTGCTTTTGGTTTTGTAACAACTTTTCTCGGGGGGACTGGAGTAAAAACTATGTTATAATTCATAATATCTACATCAAACTCCTTTCCACAAATTTTAACTCTGGCCCACACATGACTATAAGGGATAGTCGAAGGCTCTACTTTTGCTGGAATTCCTGCATATCTTAAGGCTGCAACAAATAGTGCAGCGTAATGCCTGCATACAGCTACCCCTGAATTTAATATATCTTCACTGCCATTCCCCAGAATATTTCCTTTTGTTTCATCATTTGCTCTGTCTAGACTTTCTACTATTTTATCAAAAGCATGTTTAATAATATACATGGCCCTGCGACAAGGTCGTTCATCTTCGGGATAATGAGAAAAATTCAAATTATCTGCGCAGTGCTTAATTTCCTCTAGAAACTGAAACGTCATCTCTCCATTGTAATCCACAGGATCTGGGTAGCCCTCCGCCTTTCTTTTTTCTTTAATCAATTTAGAAAATTCATCAAAACCTCCTACGGAATCCATAATGTCCTTGGCCTCTTCTTCATCAAATTGATCTGGCGTTAACTCTGGAGAATAATAACCACGCATCGCAAAAAATTGTATCCAATCTTCTATCCCCCATTCAAAACTTAGACTCCGCTCCTTTTCTTTCCCGCGAAGATAATCATCGACATCCCAAGCACCCATAAAATATTCCATAAACTCATCAAGACTCATACTTCCAGCCACAAATTTCTTTCTGAGAAAATCCTGCCTCTGTCCGTATCTCTCGTAATGTAGCCTCTCACGATATTCTTTTTCACCTTCTATTTCTGACTCATATAAACGACCGTATGTTTCACTTCTGGTCATTGGTTGTGAGCCTGGCCCTTCTGATGGAACAGGCGCTGGCGGCCCATACTCTTCTTCTGTTTGCCCTTTTTCTCCCTCCGGCCCTGTGACCCCGCTAACCCCGCCTGTCTGGGAGTAATATTGCTGTTCTAATTGTGTGATTTGATTATGTAATTCCTCCAGTTGGCTTATCAGCGCCCTCAATCCCGGGCAATCGATTGACGTGTATCCGTTTGCCTCATATGCGTCTATTTGTTTCTGAATTTCTGCGACTTGGCTTGATAATATTGCTGTTTGGGAAGCTACTTCTTTTCTTAAGTCAATAGGGTTACGCTTGGGAATCTTGGGATGCGCTGCGCCAGGGCTAAAAATTGGGCCCTGTTGGCCAGTTGGCCTTCTTTCTCTGGCCTCGATGGCCCTTTGCTTCTGCTCTTCTTCAGTGAGTACCTGCTTTGGGCCTTGCTGCTGTTGATTGGCTATAGATTCTTCAAGCGTGGTAGCGGAAGAACCCTCTCCTGTTGGCTTGTCACCGGCAAAGGCAGATGATAGATAAAAGTGAGTACAAAAGAATAGGGAGAGAAAAAATATTATTGGAATATTCCAACTGCGGTTTCTTGCTAGGGACATTTGCGCTTTGAGCATTCAGTTTCTAATTGTTTGATAAGTCCTTGGGTTTGTCTGTCTAGTCTCGGTAAAGAGGTTTCCGGACCTGTGGGACCTTGTATACCAGCAGCCCCTGCCGGCCCACCGATAAACCCTGCTCCTGGAATGACAGGAGTGGTTCCGAAAACACCGGCCATCTCGCCTCCACACTCAACTTCAGCTGCATAAGGACATGGAGGCCGTCTTAATAAATTAAGAGCAACCTGCTCCTCGGGTACCCCTTCTTCCGGTTCGAAAACGGAAATTGGCCACCCACGAGTAGCACCTTTCGCTCCTGTCTCCCCTTCCGGCCCTCCCTGCCTGCCCTCATCGGCACTCTTTGTTTTTCGAGCTTTCTTTTTTTCTGAATACTGTTTTTTTTCATTATTAGTCAAAAGTTTAAGATAAGCTTTTTCTGTTTCTTCGTCACCAGGATTCTCTTCAAGGTGCTTCTCTACATTTTTCTTTGCCTCATCTATCTTTTTTTCAATGGAAATATCAAGTCCTCCGACTTGTGCTCCATGCCTTGCATCCTCTTGTAGACCTTTTAATACGTTTATCAATTGAGGCCCTGTTGGAGGATCAGCAAAAGCCATGTTGACGGCTAAATGCGTGTAAATCGGCAATAAAAGCAAAAATATTATCAAAATCCATAAACACCTTTTCATCTCAACCCCCTTATCAGTACTTTGTTAAAAAATATTTTTCTTTCCGATTATTTTCAAAAACTGTCTTTATGTAACTTATGAAAAATCATAACTTACGACATATCAATGCGTT